>Ga0209208_10004869_pt1 | contig 18868 bp, 12 predicted proteins | sample S1TSphfallax_3_FD_187694 | JGI IMG/M metagenome (GOLD analysis project Ga0209208, IMG submission 187694) | Host-associated microbial communities from peat moss isolated from Minnesota, USA - S1T2_Fd - Sphagnum fallax MG (SPAdes) (version 2) | ecosystem: Host-associated > Plants > Peat moss >... | reverse complement strand
TCTAGGTGGCACCCCATATTAAATGGGCAATAGCATAATGTTAAGTGAGGTTAACATAAAATGTTTATGATAAGTAAAGTGTAAGTCCTAAATGACTAGCATGGACCTAGTTAACTTAACACTAAAATCCCTAACACCAAGTGTAAATACATGTTTAGCCTACTTAAGGTGCATTCACACTTGGTTTTAGGGTCTCTAGTGTGAAGTCCCCTGACACCAAGCTAGTCCTTTAGGACTTAAACCTACTTACCATCAAAAATTTGTATTTAGCTAACATTCAATTAACACTAACCTATTGCCCATTTAACATTGGGTGCCACCTAGGATGCCACCTAGATTTTCATTTAACAATTAACACCAGGTGTGAACGTACATTTAGATGTTATTGTTGAAATTCTGTATATATTGTTCCATATGAAGTTCCCCAAAACAATGAACTCACAATTTGCTCCTCTTCTGCTTCTTCTTACACACAAAATGAGCTTTCTTAGGTGCTTGCTGCGCCACCGTCTCGGGCGATTTAGCACCCAAATTCAGCTCCTGGGTTTTGTGTAATTGGTAATTGGGTGTTGGGTTCTCGTCTCCTTGAATCTGAATTTTTGGAATTCATTGAACGGTATAGCTTTCTCCTCATCTTAATTCTTTTTCTTCTTTTTTTGGTTCATTTTTGTTGTTGTTGGTGTTTGTTTGTTTGTTTTGTTTTGGTTTTTTTTGTTATTTATCCGTTCATTTATTTTTTAGGGTTTTTTTGTGGTGTGGGGAGGTTTTTTTTTGGGTTCCGGAAGAATTACTGTGAATTTTTCAAATTTTCGGTGATTGCAGAGAACTTGTGGCGGAGTTGCTGGATTTGCTGAAGAACTGACAACTTCTTCTTCAAGGTATGGCCATGAGCAACTGTAATTTGTGTTGCAGGAATTTGAGATTGAATATTCAATGTAAAATAACTTTTGGAATTGAATATATCTGAGTTTTTTTCTTTTTCTAGCGGTGATTTTTTCTCAGCAGTATTTGTGGCTGATTCTCACCAATAGATTGGGAGCTCATTTCTCCCTGGTCCCCCTCAAGTTGATGCGCTGCACAAAGAGAGTGGTTAATTGATCCATTCCTGTAAAACAAACTTGAGGAAGCCAAAATCTAGTGAATCCTGGCGATACTCGGAACCTCTCACAACGAGAAAAGAAATCTTGGAATGTACTAGTGTTTTGTGGAAATCAACAATTCTCCAAATTTCTTTGAATTTTTCCAACACCCAAGAGATTCTCTTTGTAAACAAAGGCATCTGCTGGTGAATATAATTTGTGACATTGGTTTAGGGTTTAGGGTCCAGTTGTCCCATGTTTGGATCTGGGATTGCATGTTGTTGATGCAAAGGTGTGATTTGGGCAGCTGGTACATATTGCTGAATTCTAGACAGGGCATAAGCATTCCTTTATGAAGAACCCTAAATTTTGTGGATGTGGGCAATGTGTGGACTTCAGTGTTTTGGAACTCTTGGCAGCCTGGATACCTATCGGGAACTCCGGAGGTTAGCTCACACACTTGACATGGCAGCCCATGGAGGGCGTGGGAATCTCTCCCTCAACTTTTCTCCCAGGGCCAGTCGCCTCATGACTCAAATTGGTTTTCGCCAGATCAGTCCCAGCAATGAGAGTGCAAGTGCCAGCCACCGTCCCCGTCGCAGGATAAGAAACAGGGCCAATTCACCAAATCAAATGGCAAATAGTGAAGACAGTGATGAAGATGATGTTGACTATGTAGCTGAAGAAGATGAGGAGGATGAGGAAGAGAATGATGGCGATTATGATGATGAAGAAGTTGATTGTTCAGTGGATGAGGATGAGGACGAGCATGATATGTCTCTTGGCCCACGATCAATATCATCAGGAAGTGAAGGATCTGAGTCATTACCAGCCCCCTTGGATCATGATCTGGCACATGCCACAGCTTTGAGGAATGCAGCAAGTGAAGATTCTGTGAGGTTGGGAAAAGTGAAACCCTTTGAATTAGTGAACACACACACTATGCTTACAGGGAGGGAGTTCAATGTATCAAAGAATGGCAGGTTTTCAAGGGCGGAGTGCTGCCATGTAGCAGCACGGTATTTACCAACTGATGGTCCTTCTGTTGTTGAGCAGCTCAATAGCCGGGCTTACATTGGCCAGTTTTCCAGAGATGGCACACTGTTTGTAGCTGGATTTCAGGTAAGAATACAGATCTATTTCATGGGTAGGTGAAGAACTTAAGCTTTATCTCGCTGGCTAGCACCTGTTCTATCCAGGGTGAACCTGAGCAAGGGTTTTGGCTGAGTCAGACCTAACAAGGAGGTTATTCCATGTAGAATGGCAGCAGCCTGTTGATCAATGCACAAAGGGGTCCCACACCATGGCTGACAGAGCAGCCTGGACCATAAGAATACGAGGTTGAAAATTGAGGCATGAGCATGCCTGTACAATTACACTTGGTATGGGCACAGTGTGGTACCACCTTAGATGATGTCCAGTGTCCACTTCCTAAAGGAGGCAGAAAGTTACCAGGCAAGAGATACCATAGCTTATAATGTTTTTATTTCCTCTCTTCTTCTTCTTCTTCTTCTTCTTCTTCTTAGGCAGGTGTCTTGTGTCAGCTAATACTGTATTATGGTTTTGTGGGCGGTAGGATCGGCGCATAAGGATTTACAATGTGGACAGGGGATGGACAGTTCAGAAGGATATTCTTGCCCGTAATTTGCGATGGACTGTGACTGATAGTGCTCTCTCACCTGACCAGCGCTTCCTTGTTAGTTCATAACCCCCCTCATACATGCATGGATTCATGATAATAACTAGAACAATTCTGCACTCAAACATTGAGTGAGGCTGTAGATAACATGGCAGTGTAGGTTCAGATGTCCAAGCCAAACAATGGCAACTGATTTGTGATTGAAAACCAGGAATGGATTTAAGCAGCAGGGATGGCACACTATGGGATTGTTTTTGGAGCCAGGGAGATGAGATGTTCAAGACAGGTTTTGGAGAGAATCTCTGGGGGTTGGTGGGTCAGGGGTGAGTGGTGTTGATCTGTGGTATACTTGGACATCAGAAGGCATCTGGCAAATATTTGATTAATCTCAATCAGCAAACCACCTTGAAATCTTAACCAGAGTATAGCCAAATCTCAGAGTTCCAGAACACTGTGCACCTCCTTCTCCAAGCTTCTAACAGCTTAAGCTATTGAACAACACTAACTGACCTATTCCTTTGAAATCTCTCCACTCTTGTGACTGGCTTAACCTCATGTTCATAAACAATATATGAAGAATCTGCCAACAGATGTTGGCAGGATGGCTATGGATCTTGTTTAAGTCTGAGATTTCACAATGGGTGCAGGTATATGCATCCATAACACCTGTGGTGCATTTGGTGAATGTTGGCAGTGAAAGTGGTGGGGTTCAGTCTCTTGCAAATGTCACAGTATGTTCTGCACTTCCTCCCATTGCTGCTGACGATTTCAGATGTTCAAACTTTTCGCTTTATATTTGGATAGGATTTGCTCACTATCCTTCTCAGTTCAATCTGATGACAGTGTAATCTTTGGTTGCAAATCAACAGTTGGAAGCAACTGAGAAGGAAAAACAGTATACTGAGGATTGAGAAGAGACTTGGGTTACGCTTGTTCACAAATATAGTGTCATTCTGCTAATTCTTGCCATGTCTATTCAATTTATGAGTTCAGGGCCTTATATGATTCCACATTCAAAGTCTCACTTTTGTTTTTGAAAATGCATGCAGCTCAGTTTTTTTTGGGATGGTGGGTTGGGATGCAGGATATTCATGAGGGTTTGAACTTCACCACAGATTTTAGGGGTGACAATGTCTTTGGGTTGTGGACAGTTCAATTCTCAAATGATGGCCGTGAGCTTGTAGCAGGCAGCAGTGACAAAAGAATTTATGTCTATGATTTGGAAGCAAACAAGCCTGTCCTTTGCATCCTTGCTCACAAGGTCTTCATTATAGATCATATCCTCTTGACCTTTAAGAATGTACGATTTTTGGTTGAATGGCCCTGTGATGTACATGTTTTGGAAAAAGACTCATAAGATGTTATTGTACAAATGTTGATCTTGGGCTGTACTCTACTCATCAAGGACTTGGGTTGGACAGGATGATGTTAATGCAGTTGTATTTGCTGATGAGTCTTGTCACCTTATTTACTCAGGCAGTGACGACCACATTTGCAAGGTAGTCAGAAAAGTTACTAGACCCTCCTGCATCCTTTCTTTTTGAGGTTTTTGTTTAGAATTAGAAATCTTTTTGGTTTCTGTTTGTTTTAAATATTTACATTTAGATGACAAGTATTATTAGTAGACTGCTGAATTGTGAAAGGCGGGTGTGCTACAGATTTGGGATCGTCGCTGCTTTGCACAAAGGAATAAGCCAGCTGGACAGCTTGTAGGCCATTTGGAAGGCATCACTTTCATTGACAGCCGCGGTGATGGTCGTTACTTCATATCTAATGGCAAGGATCAGACATTAAAGCTGTGGGATATTCGTAAAATGACCTCGGGTTCCCCATCCATAAGGTTTTCCCTTGGACCCAGATTATGTCCAGTTGGGATAAAGAGTCAGTGGATCGCAAGGGTCAAGAATTTTATGAGTCAAATCTGTGCAAGTTGGATGCTACAATTGTTTGCTCAATGACAGCTTGCTTTGAGACCAGGATATTGTACCAAAACGTAGAAACAACATGGAAGATACTTGTTACAGACACTGAGTTAATTTTTTTCTCTTTTCCTTGTTGAGCTAACATGTGAAGTGTTTTCTGTTTATGGATGATTGTAGGGGTTCAAAACAGCAGAAGATTCCATCATTCCGGTGGGACTACAGATGGGTTGACTATCCAGGCATGGGCCGGGACATAAGGCATCCTAATGACCAATCTCTCATGACATATAAAGGCCACTTGGTGTTGCGAACTCTCATCCGATGCTACTTCTCTCCTCTTGCTAGGTATGCTCTAAACCACATCCCCAATCCTGAACTGTGTCTCAACTCTAAATGTGAGATTATGGGATACTGAATTTAAAGGTGGTCATCTTAAGTAGGGCTTAAATAAGCTGACGGGTGATGTGGTCTTCACATTTCGCATACACTGTTGCTACTTGATAAATTGACCAGTACACCTTGGCTGAACTTTACTGGTGAAAGTTAAAGTGGTCTAGAGTGTGATAATTTCTTAAATGCCCTCACTAAAGCATCAGACAAGAAAATCAACCAATCACAAGTGGATCAGCCATAATGAGTGTTGCCCACCTGCCCCCTCCTGAATATAATTGCAACCCATGCTGATATTGTCCTTCACTTGATTGGCTCTGTAGTGCCTTGGAGGTAGAAACCCTACCCTCCTCCCCACTTGGAGGTCACTGCATGCCTTATTTTCATCAAACTCCCCATATGTTGATATGGGACTTCCTCAATTAGGATGCCATCTGGAGCCTATGACCACACTCCACATGGCCTAAAAAGCATTTTTGTAAAAATAATAATTTTCGCTTGCTACATTCATTTAAAACTTCCAAAATTGCCATTTTTGGCACTTTAGGCTGTTAGGGGTTGAAGGGATGAGTCCCAGCTTTGTCCTGGAATCTGTCCAGACATGAATTAGCAAATTGGTATGTGATTTGGGGTGTCAGCACATGGTCTGTTATTATTGGGTGGGTATTTTGATGCATGGGCAAGTACAGGAGTGGATGATAAGCATAGAGCTTGAGAGTGACATAGATTCAATGAAAAAAACATGAGTGGAGGGTAATTTTCCTTAATTCTATTCCATATTATGTCTAGATTAATGCAGCAATCTATTCAAGGATCCAATAATCTCTCCCGTTGGAAGGGAAGGGAAGTGGAAGAAGAAAACATTTTATGAATATGACAACCTACTTGTTTATGTTTTGTGGTTCAGCACTGGACAAAAGTACATCTATACAGGCTCACATGATGGTTGTGTCTACATCTTTGACATGGTGCTCTCTTCTTCCCTACCCTTTTCTTCATTAATCCTCTTGCCCATTTTTAAAACCATGTGTGTTTGTGTTGCTTGTTAAACTGAGCCAGTTTTTCTGATCCTGCTGGCATTTGAGGTGTGTTGTGACAATGTATTACTTGATGCAGAGCACAAGTCTAAGATTCTACAGTTTTTATGAAGTTTTTTTTCTCTAATGACCACTAGTTAACATTGGCCATGGTATGGCATTGCCATGACAGGTAACTGGAAAACAGGTTGAAAAGCTTGTCTTTCACCGAGGCACAGTAAGGGACTGTAGTTGGCATCCAACACAGCCAATGCTAGTGAGCAGTTCTTGGGATGGGAATTTGGCAAAATGGGAGCACCTCCATGGTGATAAAGCACCTGTCTCAAGATTTTGCTCTGTTCAACGTCCCCAATTTGAGATGGACAATTTCTTTGATAGTGAATGAAGCATCCATTTCATTTTCTATCATCTTCCTAGGCATGTAGCATTCTTTGTGCATAGTTGATGCCAACATCACAGGATGAGGTACCTTGGTAGAGTGTGGGCACTTTTTGTGTGACCTAATTCCTGTATGCATTTTGACAGGGTCAAGTAGGAATCTCAAAGCTTTCCATCAATTGCAGAAACAGTAGAATCTTGGCTGTAGTCCCCTTTGTTGGCTGTAGTCTCAATCCTCTCATCTGTCAGAAGCTAAAGGTGAGGAGCACCACATTTTGCAGGTGCTTTCAAGCTTCCAACTAGTCAAGTGAATGGGACTTTTTGTACAGCTTTGTTTACACAACATGAAAACAGCATAGAGTAGGTCCAATGCCTAGCACCCAACATTCTAGTTGTTGCCCTGTGAACAAATGTGTATCTTTTTGCAATGTACCATTTTTTTCCTAATCAACTTTGGAAATCAATTATGGGCCTTGTTATTTTGCTTGGCACAATACCAGTGTCAGTATGATATATAGGTTTATGCCCGGTATTGACGCTAGTATCAACTTTGGTATCAAACATCAGATCAGCCCGGTCCCCTGTTTCTAAATGCTCAGCCTACTACTAAATTGCCCCAATATTAGGACCTGGAAGAGCTGAGGAGAGAACAAACGAGTCTGGTATTAGGGTTTAGATACTAAGTCTTCATATCCAATACCAGGAAGTTGTTGTCCTCACTCAACTGCTATGAATATGTGCAGCAATTTTGTGAGCTATGGCAGCCTTTTCCCTATGACTACTAGCTTCTTTGTTGGTCACTGCTCCTTCCTGGTGGATGCCTACTTCATTCTTTTTGTGCATAATATGGTCAAAAGGAAACATAGTGTAAGAAATAGTGTAAGCAAGTACCTGTAGCATAGTGTAAGATCTTTGTTTTGTTTCTTGTTTTGCTTTCTTGTAAGATGTAGGTGGCTCTGGGAGGGAAGTAGGAGACATGACCAAATGCCTATATGCAGAATGCAATTGTTTTATGAATAGATTGAGAGGAGCATTTCTCATATTGAGACCAAGAAATAGTTTAAATGTTGACTCTCATTGTTATTGCTTGCATGATAAGAGAAGGAAAAACAATATGAAGTTGTGAACATTTTGAATGTTGTGATATAAAGCAAATAGAGAAGATGTTGGTTGGCATGTTCATGAATTGGAGACCTGTCTTTTAAAATTTGGGATGCGAAGGTGGAGTTACGTGGGTGTAAAGTTTGCAAGTAAAACTGAAAAGAGTGGAGTGTAAAATTGAGGTATAGCAATCAAAAACACAGGAATAAAATGATCACAGCTTGAACAAAGATAGCCACCACAAGTTTTAAGCATGACTTATTGTCCAATGCCAATGAAATATTTGGCTATTCTCCTGTCGTTTATAAGATCCAAGGAACAGGAGTTTTTGTTGCCCAAGACTGGTTGTGTGATTGGATGTTGTGGACAGATAGCAGTGAGTACCAGTCACAGGGTGGCCCACTTGGAATCCATTTCACCAAGCGACTCCATCTCCACCATGAGCTCTATGGTTTATTGCCCAATAGACTCGCTTACTATGCCCACTAACCATACTACCTTGGCACCAATTACTTCTCCCACCATCTTCCTTGAGTTGCCAATTCAAGCTTGCAAATAGACCATTAATATTACCAATCACAAGTTGTTTGTTTTCATGTGCATTTTTGTGTCACCACTCAGTCGGAGGAGATGATGGAGATTACTGTAAATGAGGCTTGAGCAAAGTTTTGGGTGCTAAGTAGTGGACTAAGTAGTGCCTTCAACAAAATGAATCATGTCATGGTCCTCCCAGTTTCCTTCAAGTTTCTAAGTGGGGTTGCTTACCAACTAAATTTTTGGGAGTGCAATGAAATTTCAAGAGCAATCAATGATAGGGTTGGAGAAGTTGGAGTAGCTAAACCAGTGGTGCGACATGGACATGCTTTACAATGAGAGAATTTGAAGTGTTGAGGTTTGTGGGTTGAAAGAACCTACACACACCTGGGTAAATGTGTCAACAACTTTTGCTCTTTGGGTGATTTGAGGTTTATGGTTTTAGGGGAATTTAGGTTTTGATTTGCATCTAGTTTCCATTATGTGGAAGTTTGTTGTGGGCTCTTAATATGTTTAGTGGGTCAAACACAAGTTAACTCCATATTTCTCTAGAGTCCTAACTTCCATTCCACTATTGTGCAAGTAGTTTAAGGAAGTTGACCTCTAGTGTCGAACAACATGCGACTAAGTAGTTGTTTGTTCAAGTCAAGGTTTGCATAATATTTGCAATCTATCATGGAAGCACAAAATTTGCTTCAATTTGTAGTGGCCAGTTGATTATCTCCAATGGTGCATCATGTAACATTGTGGATTTGTCACACAACGTAAATTCCACTATATTGAAGTCTAATTTGGCACTTGGGAAAATTGTCAAAGCCTATTTGGAAAAAAAGTTGTGGTGAAAATGTGCACTTAAATGTGCAATCATGAAATTAATGCATATATGAATGATTCAATTATCAATTGAAGATTTCTAAGTTACAAGGCCTTGTCATAGAATAGCCCAATCACAACAACTAGATTGAGAAATAATTAGTTCTCATAAGAATTCATCTAATGAATTTTTGCACATACAATTTAAAACAACCATAATGAGCAATCTTGTTAATAAGAGCTTTCAATTTGTTAGGTAGGTGATTTTATCATTTTATAAAAATAATATATAATCAACATATAATTGTTGGTATCAAAGTTTGAACTGCATTTTCTTTCTCATATTTTGTTTGAAGGAAAGAAATGAAAAAAATTCTTGATTTTTTTCAAGAGACTACACATCCAAAGTAAATAAACATACCAAAATTCAAATAATTTGAAAAAAAATGTAATTGTTTAATAACAACTTAAAACACATTTCTTCACAAAAAAAATGATTTAATGATAGGATTTGTAAATAGATTTTTTTATAATGCACTTTGACGAACTTCTTTTTTTTATGAAAAATATTTTATGGCTAACATAAATAAAATGTAATCCAGATTTTAATCATTTATTTTAATTAAAGATAAAATTTTCATTCATTTTTTAAATATTAGATTCCAAAGTTGAAACTATATTATGTCACCAAAAATATAATAAAATATAAATAATTCATTAAGTATGATTTATCAATGTACAATAAGATCATGTTCAAAACCTTTCAAAATTACATAATGTATTTAGTATGTATATATATATATATAATTTGAAATATATATTATATTAATTTGTATATTAAAACTAACTATTTGATTTTACATTATGAAGATTGAATTTTCATCTTTTTTTTCTTAAAATATTTTAACACTTCATCAAGTGAAGGCCCAAAACAAAAGATAATATTTTGTCCAAATTATATGTAAGAAAATACTCCTTAATTATATTAAATTTGGTTTAAATAATCATGTAATATGTCATATTGTAATTAATTGATACATTAAAAGGTCATATTAAGTCATAAAAAAAATTTACAATAAAAATTAAATTTATTAATTAATGAAACCTTAAACCTTTATCCAAGATTGAAATAATAATTTTAATAATACCATAATAAACCTTAGTGAAATATTTTGACTACAAATGAAAATGATGACTATATAAAGATTCAAGTTCATTCAAGGTGAAATGAAACAAGTGTATGGTGATTTAATTCTCTATTACAACCCCTAGTAAATTAGGTTAATGAAATAGACCTACTTTTGTAGTAATGTCATTAGCCTTTTCTTTGATTTCCACTTGGTTATGTTATTATCTTATTACAGATCAAAATTGACCCCTAAAAGGGTTCAATATTAATATTGTTATATTTCGTATTCACATATCATTTCTTCCAATCAACTTGAAGAAATAAATAGATGCTAAGACATATTTTTTGGTATTTCGGTGATCTATTTTTTTGGCAATGTTTTCAAAAGAAGATAATGCATAATGTAGCAAATTAACTGAACTAATTTGTTTAGGTCTTCAATTGCTTATAAAATCCTCCATTTCAACTTTTCTTCTTTTCACTAATTGAGAAATTAACCATTGGATTGTCAATTAAAATTTATGCATTCATAACCTCCAATTTTTTTCCTTTGGAATGCAACACCACTCCAAATGAAAGGCATCCCCACTACTCCAATCAATGTAGTGGCTCAAAATATCCTTGTGTATTCATGGTTCCAATAATCCCAAGTGAATATTAAATGGGATTGTTAAGTAAAACAACAAACAAAAACAAGAAAATAGGTTTATTGGTTGTTAACTTACTTTTAGGCAAAATTATCATCTAGAAAAAAATTGACAACTTGGAAACACAAAGTAAAACCATCAATATATATATATATATATATGTTATGATGCAAAAATGTAATTATTTTCTTGCTTAGACTTTTTGAACAATGTTGTAGGTTGCACCAAAAGGTGTAAATTGCATTCATATTCGTGAACTTCTTTCCATCACTAATACTACTTTCCATGGCTATTGCTATTGTCCAATAAATAATTGAAGAATAACAAAACTAGAAAGGTATAATCTCTCATAGCAAAGAAAACTAAGTGCATCTTCTTGCAAAAAACACAATAGGCATCTTCCTTCCTTGGAACACACATTCCTATCTTTTGTTCCACAAACGCTAGTACATTTTTTTCAATCCTTCTCCCAAATACATCTCCAAGAAACAACCAAACAGAAATGCTCATCACTAAAACCAATGTAAAGAAAATGGGAACCAAACCAAAAAGGTTCCCCATCACCCATATATACATGGGTCTCCTTCCCTTTCTAAATTTCCCATATTCTAGAATAATTTCTAAATCATCTTTTAAATTGATGAGAATATTTTCTACCTACCCACTTTCTAAAAAAAATCATTAAAAACATCCTAAAACAATGAAAATTTTCAAACACTTCTACATAATAGATTGGATTTATTGAAATTATCACAATAGTTAAAATCCCATTACTTTGCCCTAAAAGTAATTCAAACATGATAATTAACATCAAGTAGTAATATTTGTTGAAGCCCAATGTGATGTGGGGAATTAAATTGGTTGCGCTTATTGAAGGAGACCAATATTTACCATTATTGGTAATTACTTCGAAGCCTGTTAGAAGACTTGGTAGTTCTTCTAGTTTGGAACAAAGCTTTAAAACCTTTGTAACATTTTGTTCTTCCCTTGTAAAGATAGTTCAAAACCATGTGTGTAATTATGTTATTTTAAGGATTAGACTTATGGTTAGTGATTTGAAAAATGACTATAACAAATAGGTGGAACCAATTGTTTTCTTACCATTGCTAGAAATTATGATGGTCTTTAAACCTAGTGGTGTTTTTTAAGCTTTAACATTACTTTATGTAATTGTAACTCCTCCATCCTAAACCAAATCTTCCATATTGGATTTGAACACCCCTTGCTAAATTGTCTTCCTTGAAAAACCCATTTCTACATTATACTCAATCTTATATTTTATTCAATTTTAAAGGAGATTCCTATGTTTTGTTTTGAATTTTTGAAAAATATTAACATCATTTTTTTTTGCAATCAATGAATTTGCAAGTACATGCAAGTAGTTGTCACATGTAATTGTTCATGTTCCTTTTTGGAACTACATTTTATTCTTGACATATTTGTGATTAGGCTACAATAGATGTTTGTTCATTCTTCCAATGGGATGAATTTTAATATTGTTTTTGTGCATAAACAACATTTTACATCACATTGGTCACAACAAAAACCAATATTTCCTAACAACTTTGACCAAAGCTTGAAGCTTTTAAAGGTATAGTAGGGTTTACTAGGAATATATATGCCTAATGGTACATTAAGTTTCTTTTTCTCTTATAAGTACATTAAAGATCCATAAAAAAATTAGCATGTGACAAATTAATAGTGAAAATCGTGCAAAATTCATTCATTCATAAATTCATACATTTTACACACAAATATTATGCATTGAAAACACATTTGACATACAAATCTATGAATGAATGTCACACGAATTTTGCATCTTCCTATAAATTTGTGTTAAATGTGTTTTTAATACACAATATTAGTGCATGAAATGTACAAATTATGAATGAATGAATTTTGCATGATTTCCATTACTAAGTTATGAGATGTTAAATTTGGATGTTCTACTTACCTACTTACTTAACTACCTACCTACCTATATATTTTACATACATAATTACCTACCTATTTACCTATCCTACCTACCTAGTTAAACTATGTAGATAAATTAAGTAAATGTGCATGTATGTATCTCATTCATTTGTTAGATAAATGAATTAAATGTTAGGTAGGTAGTGTGGTAGGGTACTAAGTAATAAAATAGGTTAAGTTAGGTACTATAGGTGGTAGGTAGTAGCTTAGGGTTCATTAAATAGGTAAGCTAATTAATATGATATGGGATTGTTATTGTATGGGATATGGGGTTACAATTTATTTTTTCCTTTCTAAAAGTTTATTTGATATCCTTTGTTTTCATTTTCAATTTTGTAAACTATATAACTAAATGCCTAAAATCAAATTTTAAAAAAAATTCAAAGACTCTTGTGTAATTTGGGATGACCCAATTATGTAGGCATAACGTGAAAGGTTAAACCCAAAGTAAAATATGATTTTCTTTAAATGTTTAAAGCCTCAAACTTGCCTATTTACTTACATTAAACTACCTACCTATTTGTTAAAATTAGCATGCTTGCATAATTGCCTACCTAAGATTACCTATTTAAATTTGATAATTCCAAATTTTTGTAATGATGCCATATGATGGCTATTTAGGGTCATTGATATGATCATAAATAGTTGAAATTTCATGCCAATGTGACAAATGGTAAACAAATTATCAATGAATGAAAGCTTGAAACCTTCATCCTTGTGGATTGTGTTGACATTATGTTAATCAACATTTGTGACCATTGACTACATTTATGTAACCAAGGGAATTTTAATCAAATAAAGGTGAAATCACAATAAAGGAACCAAAAACATTTGTTGTTGCAATGAAAACATACTTGTAATATTTTGATAAAAGAACCATTTATTTCATTTAATGAAATAATTATTCATCTTTTGTAATTGTGTTTATATATTCATGAAATTGGAACCCCACGAATTTGACATCATTTCATTGCATTATTAGAATCCTTAATCATACACAAAATGTTTTTTGACATAATATTTTCAACAATCTTAAAATCGAATGTGTTTTTCATTATTTAAATTTGTACTAGATGTTTTCAAATTTATTGTTGGCTTTAACATACTCCAAAAGAAAGGCCACATGCGTTGTTCCTTTTATGTGCACATGTGCATGTACAAAAATGTTATTAATTTTGATTTTAAATGTCTTTAATGATTATAATTGTTCAAAAATTGTGATATTCATTGAAATCAAAATTGTATATTTGATTATAATGTAGGGTGTGATGCAAATTTTAAATATTATTATTGTTTTAGTGGTCATATTTGGTCTCAATATCAGTGTTTAGTCCAAAAATTATATCTTATATATATATACATAATGAATTTTTTAATTTAATATAACAATACATGAAGGCCACATGTACATTGTAGTATTTGGTAAGACTCCAACCTTGTTGTTAGTGGCTCCTTTTATTGTGATTACACCCATAGGTGTCATTTGTGACCATATTTTAATTGCAAATTGAAGTTGAAATTATTTTTTGAAAATAAATAATTTGGACTATTTAGAAAGTTTTCTTATTGCTTTTAAACGTTTTCAACATTTGTCATTTGAATTTTTGTTTTGGTTTAAGTTTCTTTTGGGAATCTAGGCCTTCCCAAATTTGGCATTGGTATATTACTAATTTATTAATTAATAAATATAATAGAGCTCAATGGTCCATGAAAAATGTGAATGAATTTCCTTATACATATGTTAAAATTATCAACAACATAAACCATTGGTAATGTTTTTTTTTTGTAGTATAATTATTTTTCATCAAGATTTGTCATTAGTTTGTTGGCATAATGTATTGGTTAATCAATTGTATTATTTGGATTTTGAACTAACATTGTTCTCACAACAAAATTTGCAACATCTATATATGCATGGAATTTTTTGGTGACTAAATAGATACCAAGAATATAGCTAGTTAATACCATAGCTAGATAATAGTAGTATATAAGTTGTATTCATAGCTAGTTAATATTTCTTGTCAAATTTCTTGTCTTACATTTACCACACATGAATAATGTATCTTGAATTTTTCAACTACCATATGCTCTTTTTAGATTTATCAAATTAAATTGTATGTAAGAATTATTTGAAATTTCATTTGACTACAAGGACCAATGTTCTTGATTTAATGATATATAAGTGCATCAATATTTTTTATAACATATATTGGATTTTCAAAAGATTAAGCAAACATGGTTTGAATTTTTTTGTATTTTGAACAATTTTCCCTTGGAATTTCTCAAAAATTTAAAGATCTCATTTCTTGTCTAATTTATGTCAATCCTCACATAAGCATAAGGTAGTATAAACACTTGGTAAACATTCCTCGGAATGTGGAACCAAATGGAAACTACATCGTTTTAATTCAAAAATAAATTTGGATGAAAAAAAGACACCATGTAATTTGCTTATAGTATTTGTTGATGTCATAATTTATTCTACTCACACATACATATTTCCCTAATCATGTTCTACACAACAAATTTGTTACCTTAGAGCTGACACATGCAAAGGAAATTTAGTTGTTATGACAAACATCCAACATATCAATATGATCATTTGAATGTTTGCACAAAGAAGAGGGTGCTTTTTTAATGATTACACGGATGTAGCTTGTGATATGAAAGCACCAAAAGGTACCCCACTTTTTGTCTCGATCATTTTTCTTCACCAATGAACGAACTTTCATTAGTTTTCGAAATCCTCCATCTTAAGTCGAAAAGGAGCAATGGGTTTAATCACATTTTGACTTCCCCACTCTCACACCCACCTCCCATAGCTTGTGATATGAAAGGACCAAAGAGTCCCCCTCCCCACATTTTGTCTTGATCACTTTTCTTCGCCAAAGAACTTTCATTACTATTCAAAATCCTCCATCTTAAGTTGAAAAGGAGCAATCGGTTTAATCACATTTTGACAGAAATTTGTGAAAAATATTTTCAAAATCCTCCATCTGAAGTTGAAAAGGAGAAATGGGTTTAATCACATTTGGACTTCCTTGCACTCACACCCACCTCCCATTTGCCATGCTCATTTGTTACAAGCTCTTGGTAGTTAAGTTTTGAATATGCATTATCCATCTTCAGTCTTTAGAATTTTTAATTTTTAGTTTTTTTTTGGTGTTTAGATATTTGACTTGTAACACCATTAAACTTGGACTTAGGTCTTCTCTTTTGTGGTTTCTTGAAAATTAGTTTCAGTTGGCCAAAAATTTCAAAGAAAAAAAAAAACACTTCTGCCCCTTTCCATTTGAAAAAAAAAGAAAAAAAAAAAAGGACATGTCAGGGGTCCCCTATTGGTCCTGGTGGCCGGCGAGGGAGATATAAAGAAAAACGACGGTGGGCGGGCCCCACCACAATCGAGCGAGTGTCAGTACGGAGTCAGTTGCGGTGTAAACCCCGTGCCTCGTGGGGGAAGCGTGCCTGCCAACGTGAGGCTGGCACGGCGGAACCACGTGCCGCCATGCGATATGCACGGCTGGCCCACCGCGCTGAAGCAGCAGCACCAGCTCCATCAGCGGCCCAGCGGATGCTCCAAGCTGCTGTTTCGCTATGCTACGACCTCAGGTGTAAAGAGAGCGGTGAGGAGAGACGGAGAAGAGAGAGAGGGGGAGAGAGAGAGAGACAGAGACAGAGAACTGGAGCGTGCGAACTGCGGAACTGTAAGACAGAAAACTCTGGAACGACTGGGATCGATTTTTCCCAGCTGACACAGATCACGGAAATGTAATTTATCTGGCACCCTGAAATATTTTGGAGTGGAAGTGAAGAAAGAAAGAAAAAACAAGTACCAGGCTACTGAAAACCTGTCTCTCTGTCTGCCTGACTGACTAAGAAGCGCGCTCAATGTCTCTGGCATGATTCTCGTTTGGTCGCAGGAGCAATTAAAGTGTGTGGAGGAATTGAGTAAGTACTGGAACCACCGTGCATCACATTCGCAATGATATATGTATCACGCCTTTCCCCCTCCGCTTTGTGTCTGTTTCTCTCCACGGAACGCGAAAAATTCAGAAGCTCCCCCCCCTCCCCGTTCCGTTTCTCATGGTTTATGGTAATGCGGGGCACCCCAATTGAGGATACTCAGTATTGAACCCAGTGTTGTATGGTTCTTTGATTTTTCCAAAAAATGCCGGTTCTGGGTATTTGAAAAACATCAGAATCAAAGACCCATCAGTTTTCATGTCAGTACTACCAGCTCTTTCTGGGTTCTTTGAGTGTTTAGAAATTTTCTGGTTCAGAGCAGGACATGGGTATCACAAAAATTTCATTTCTCAGGTGAGAGCAGGGGCTGAGTGTTTCAGAATTGGAACTCTTTTTGTTACACATATGCATATACAATCGGTCAAAGAACCATGAAAGAACTGGCGCTCGATCAAGGCCCACTTTAAATGGGGTCCAAAGTCCAAATTCTTAGGAACCCATTTGGACTCATGTGAAGTGAATTGAATCCTCGAGTGGGATCCTGCCTTGGACCCTAGCTTGCCTCTAGGTTCTCCAATCATGAGCTATCTGTGAGCTCTTTTTTGGGGTCTGAATGTCTGAACCAATTGGTTTTCCCTCCAAATAGGTTTAGCCATGAATTGCCACTTTTTGATCTTAGACCCTTTTCTAAAGGCTGTGGGGTCCAATTTATGGCTCTCAGCCAAAAGGATCACTCTATTTCATTGGACCCTGAACCTTTGGCCTTAAAGAACCATCCAACATTGGAGTTAATGTGATGATGGTGAAACCTTGCCAATCGTAAATAAACCAAAGCACCAAAAAAGGGGGAAAACAAGGAACAAGACGGAAGGACCCATGTCCAAGAACGCAAAAAACCCACCTAAGAGGGCCAACCACAAGGGGAACATCATCAAGTTCCCCAACCCCCTCCTCTTGTGAGAATCATATCAAATAACAAAAGGGGAGGACCTCCTAAAAGGACACATAGCTTAGAAGAACCCTCACCTATTATAACAACAGGTCTCAAAATAGAGATCACTTGTGCACACTATAACACCATTGACACCCTTTGATTATAAAATGCACACAAAATTGAGAGAAGAAAGCTTTTGGTGCGCTTTTTTTTCACGCCATGTTGGCACATCAATGAAAAACTTGAACACTTGCTAGTGAAGACATTCGAAAACCTCTACAACTAGAGGGAAAAACATGTTTGTCATGAATCAATTATGATAAAAATCATCTTTCACTTAAACTACAACTATTACAATAACCTCACAAGGAATAACAATCTCTGAAACCAAATCAACTTGAGTTGGGTTGGCGATGACAACGTTTGCCAAAGTGTAGACACCATCAATTAATAACACAATGTTAATTTAATGACACAAATATTATAGGGTAAAAGGTAGAAAGACATGAGTTTATTTTTGTTAAACATGAAATTTTGCATTTCTTGCAATGATTGTGAAAATATCTTGCACAACATCATGTAATGCCATCTTTTTTTCACCATGTGTGCAACAATAAAGGTGGATCCTAATAGGATCCAAAGGTTAGCTACAAATGCATTGTGACACCCCAAAGTCCAAAATAATCAGAAAGACTCAACCTAGTGCACAATATGGTGGAGAAAACATTTGAAAGCAAGTGAAAAAAAAAAATGACTAGGTAGTAAGCTAACAACTAAGCGTCCGCACTTGGCCTTGCACATGATTTCAAGTGCATTTTATGTGAATAAAAAATAAATCAGAAATGATGTTAGTTTAAGAATGGTCATGTGATCTGTATGAAATATTTTTTTGAAAGTGATCTGTGCCTTCTTTGCCCAAGTGCTCAAAACGGGGGACATGTGTTGTAGCTTCAGAGGAAAAAATTCTTTCGTTGATCTCAAATGTGCTTGGCAAGGGAGTGGTCCTGAGCTGCTCACACCTATTGTCTACAACAAAACTTGAAAGTAATGACACAAACTACTAAGGCCCAACTCCCCAAATAAGCAATTGGAGCAATTTAAGAAAATTAACCTTACACCCCCATCAGGACTAGGGAAAGCCACTTGCCAATGGACTTAAAGAACCTGGAGACACTCCAAAAAAAAACCCAAACTCAAAAATCTTTCAAAAACTGCCATCACGGTGAAATAAAAAACAAGTTGACTTCGAAAACTTGAAAAGGGAAAAACAGTGAAACATTAAAAAAAAATTACTAAAAACTACTTGAATGTTCCCTAATCTCTAACCC
>Ga0209208_10004868_pt1 | contig 18871 bp, 9 predicted proteins | sample S1TSphfallax_3_FD_187694 | JGI IMG/M metagenome (GOLD analysis project Ga0209208, IMG submission 187694) | Host-associated microbial communities from peat moss isolated from Minnesota, USA - S1T2_Fd - Sphagnum fallax MG (SPAdes) (version 2) | ecosystem: Host-associated > Plants > Peat moss >... | reverse complement strand
TCAATACAATCTAAATTGTTTCAATGCCTATTTTACACGAACAAAGCACTAAACCTTGGACATCTTGTAAAAGTATTGTGAAAGCACTTAAATAGCACTAATACAAAGGGGTCCCCACTTTGTGATGAACTCCCAAAATGAGAGCTCACTTGGGAATATGAGGGTTCATTCCCTCACACTTTCCTACACTCCAAGGAGCATGAGATGTGACTCTCGGGCTTCCCTCTTGGCTCGCACCCTTGCAAGCCCTTACTTTAGTCGCAAGCCCAAAGCTAAGGTTGCAACATAATGCTTCATGTAGTTTTTCGGGTTCTATTATAGGTTAAAGATGTCGTTAATTAGAAGGGGCTATGTTTGGCTAAAGCAAATTAATCATTTGTTATCTTGGGGAATAGTGACACATGCCTCCTAATGGTGGCCATTTGCATGACACATTAGGGGAACAAGAAAGACAAAAGGCAAAGGACAACAAGTTATGGGTGTGGGAGGTTAGGTGGGCTAGACAACATGGGGTAACAAAAATGAAGTGCCCTTGCACAAAATGTGCATGGAGGGGCTCATAACCATTACTTTTTTTTTTGAATTTTGGATTGTTAAAAATAAATAAGAATTTAAACACAATAATATTCTTAAAATGTTATTGTGAATACATTATGTACATGCCATAAAAAATTGGAATCAATATAATGAACAAAAAAAGGTAATTTACACTTTTAAAAGCTTATAACCATTACTTCAAAACAATTTTGATACTAAAAGCACAATTTGAAAATATTTTTTATGACACATTTTTTGATTTTGAAATATACACCTTAACATAATAATATCAATATTATTAAAAAAATGTTTTTTTTTTTTGAAAGATGTATTTAAATTGTTTTTAAAAAATTCTTTTAAAAACAATGAAAAACTAGAGGTCCAAAAGGACACGCATGCTTGATTATAACACAAATTTGTAGATTTGAATAAAGGGATTATGTGTATTTACATTAGACATCATTAATTATGATGTGATTACAAGACATGTTATTTTACGTGTGCAAAAATATATACTTTTCAAATTCTTATTGTTGGAAGGCTAAGATGGGTTAGACATGGAAAGACCATATTCATAGTTGTGCACCATGTCATGTTCCCAACAAGGATGGTCAAATTGACCCATCCTTAATGGTGGTCCTTGTTGTTTAATATGTATGTTATGTGGGCAATCTTAAAAAAACTACCATTATGTTGATATGTGATTAATGTTTTCAAGGTTGGCATATGGGATGTCTTATGCCACCATTGGGGGAAAGGCCAACAACAAATGGTTTTGCCCTCAATACACCAAATAGACCTAGGTTCCTAAAGTCAAATAACAAAATTAGCTTAGGTTTTTTTTCATGGTGTTCATATTTGCACTAGGTGTATTAGTCTTTCACCTTATAAATAAAATGTTCAAACATGGTGGATTTCCATTAGGGAATTGTATATTGTTATTTGGCTTAAGGGGACCTTGGACCCATATAGGTGGGTTGTTTGGATATGTTATGTGTTATATGTGTGAAGATAGTGACAGTTGTAAGCACCAACATAGGAACATACTACATATGCATCTACTAGCTACTAGCTACCAAGTGCTTAACTTGCTACATAATAATCATTTACACTCATTACTTGCTTGTGTATCATTGGTACCCACTTGCCTGAGGTAATGTAAAGGGTAAGTATGAAAAATTACAAGATGGATTACCACCCTTAGTAACTCAATCAATGTTGTTCATCTACAACTAAATCATAATTGATTTCCAATGGATGGTGTAATGTTGTGTGCTAGGTCACATAAGTCTTGTGTATTAGTTTCGGGTTTGGGTGGGTATATCAATCTTAAGATATCAATTAAATAAGGGTAAATATGAAATACTCCAAACAATAGATTAGCCAAGTCCTTGGGTAAAGGTAATTGAAGAAACTTTACCTCCTTCACAAGGTAAAGGTAGGAGTCAATACTTCATCATTGACACTCTACTTACCATGTGATAAGCATTTTGTTCAATCTAATGATTGTAATGAACATAAAAGGAATGCTAGAAAAAATAAAATTCAATAGTTAGCCACCATATTTGAACAACTATAACACCTAAAACCTTGAAATGAAATCTATAAGTATCATGCCATTTGCACTATTAAGTGTTAAACTGGTCATTTAAAAAATTTCCTAAATTATTCTATACAAACATTCAATGAATTTATACTATATTTTTACGTACACAATGCACACAATGTCAACATATGGTAAAAAAATGTTAGAATAAGTTATTATAACATTTGTTAATCTTGTTATAGTATGCATTTATAGTAAAATTTTCTACAAAACTCATATATTTGTGAGGTGGCTTGACAATGATAGCAGGAAATTGGTGTGGATGGTGTTGCCAACACAAGCAATTGTTGAATTGTTGCAAGTGACCCCTACCCTTTGGAAGTGGATGCCCCTTCTAAAGTTTCTGACTGAAAGTGACACAACAACTTGGAGCTTTGTAGAAGACCTTTCTTGGAGTGCAAGGCAACCGACCGGATCCCAAATCGCATTTCCATCATAGGTATACAAGCTTGGCCAACAAAATCATCATAGTCAACATCCCACTCCCACACTTCAAGCCTCAACACTGCTATCTCTGGCACTGCAATAGTAATGTTGGATATCTTGTAGGTTTGTGACAAACAATCACATCAAAGTCCTAATGAATGGTGGTCAAGCACCCTATAATGTCCATAACCAGTAACTTTTAACTTACATGATTGAATCTTTAAATTTTTTTGGAAGAACTTGTGGAAGCATAAACATTTTGAAATTAGACCTTATTTTGGCATTATAATATATATGAATGTTTTTAATACTAAATTCACAGTAATAATTTAGTTCTAAGCTAGTATATCAACTTCGGAATTTGTTCCTACAAGATTAATGCCATTTTGACTTCTAAATTAACAAATGAATCTTGAATGAAAATTTCAAATAGATATTGAAATTCTAGTAGAATATTCTAATTTATTATAGGCTGGGTATTTTTAGGAATGCATGAAGGCAAGGAATGGCATCACTAAGTCTTGATTCTTGTTTGTTCACTTATTAAAAATAATTAGAACCAAACCTCAATGATTTTGGAAGTAAAAAGAAAAGAAATAACAATTTTTAGCAAGCAACCTTGGAGAAGATCTACCTCGTAATGGAAATTCAAAAAGTTCGGTCTCCCAATGGGGTTCATTACAATTGTAGACTATTTGGGTTTTTTTCTTCATTTCATCATTGGCCATGCCATGCATTGCAACCTACCAACCACATTTGATTTGTCAATTGGCTTCCAAATCTTTGTAAGGTTAAAATATGTTTATTTGGACTCAAGGAAACACAATTTTTTATGAAGCAACTTTCAATAGTAAATGGACCAGATAGGAATTTACAAAATTTATACAAGGAATGCAAAGTGAAATCCTCTTTATTATGAGATTTTTCACCTTTTCAATTTATTTTTTCAGAGAAGACCTGCCAAAAGGTGAGAGGTCAACTTGTCCTTTTTTGTGCCATATTGAATTCTTTCCTATTTTGATGAAAGTCATGAAATTTAGATACTGCAAGATGGAAAAAAATGAAATGGAGGAACTATTTGTTACAATCAATTAGATGGGGGAAGAGTATCAAACTAACTTTCACATAGAAATCAGGTGGCTTGCAGAAGTCAAAGTTCTTATGCCAATTTGTGCCCAATAATACTGTCACCTACATATCAAAGTGCTCAAGTTGATCAAACACAATTCTGTCCAACACCCAAATGACATCCGCTTCATACTGTGATAAAATAAATCACTTCATATGCCATTTAAAAGAAAAGTTGATTAAGCATTTTAAAATGTATTTTTAGAATTAAAGACCTACTGATTACCCGATCCATTTCAGAACACAATTTTTATCCTCTTCCTATTTTCTTTTCTCTTGTTTTTGCCATTGTTAAGGAAGACACAAAGTTGCAACCCGGCAATTGCAAATAGTGAAGCTTTATGAGGCTCAATTTTGTAGGTTTCAATCATTAGTGAATAGTCCAGGTGATTAGGTAATTAAGGTTTGTTCTAAGATATGTTAGTAAATGGCCATAGTTTTGATTAAATCTATTGGTAGGGATAATTATAAAATCATTAGCAAGAAGTTAACTTATTTGCTGACCTTTAGAAGAACCTTTGGGGGAAGACTTGAAATTTGCTCGTAATCAAAATTTGAGCCTGGCAAAAAAAGGTCTGGTTTTTTTACATAACCACAATTACCATTTGCTGAAAAAAGCGCACGTGCTACCCAAACTGGACGATCATTGCCTTGCATGTTGATGGCTGCCACTTGGATGCCATGGCTCCAAGCAACCATTGGGTCAGCATTTGATGAGTTAAATCTTAATCCAAAAGGGTACATACGACCCAAATTGTTCTTGGAGTACCTAAGCAAATATGAACATACAAAGTGCCAATCAAGGATGTATACAAACCAGATGAGACACACATGGTTGAAGTCTTCCCTAACCATGTTGAAATTGAGAACTATCATGCTCACAAATAAAAGTTTGGTATAAAAGTTTAGACCAAATGTGCAAAGGTTGATTTCAACTGGCAATTCAAGCCAAAAATTGAAGAGATAAAACAACGTTTTAGAGAACTTGTCTGTTGTAACTAATTGGCTTTAACCTTTTCAGTGGATCAGGTGGAACACAAATGTTGAAAAAATGTGGATAGATCCATGAAACAAAAAGGAGACATAAATATTTCTTCAAAACTTCCTCCACATCTTTTATTACTTGGGTAATTAGCATATTCAAATATGTGGGAACATGAGTATCAGGTACTTTTAATGAAAGACCCCTCACATCATAATATTTTTGCAAAATGTTGTTGTGAATATGATTCAGAAAAAGACCAAGTGGCCATATACCATTTCAACTCCATAGCCCATCTCACTTCATCTATGTATTGTGTCCAATAAACCATAAAAAGATCAATGTGAAGGAAATCATGACCTTGTAATTACACTTTGGAATATAGGATTCCCCTCAATTTGTATGATCATGGTTTGCAAATGTTATTTGGTAGATCTCTGTTATAGACTCCAACATTACTTGTTTGAAACACAACATGCTTCTAAAAGAGTTGGGACAGAAGTTTATTCCCTTAATTCCAAAAACCTATGTATTTTGGTTTTTGCATCTACAAGGTGATACATATCTAAAGAAAAAGATCTCTTGCAAAAATAATTGTAATTGTTAACCCAAAATTACTATCTAAAACATTTCATAATTTAAAAATGAACTCATTGTCAAAACATTTTATTCATGAACTTGTTCAAGACTCGATAGTGATCTATATTGCATTTTAAATTGGAAAAACCTCAAAATACTTAATTGACAATTTCATCAAACCATAGTACAACTTACTCAAGTATGGAACTTGGGTGTCTAGAAATAATTTGTTGTAATTGTGGTTCACTCAAATTTGCCATGATAGCATGACCCCCTACAATTAAAGGCCCCCCTTTTTTGTGCTTCTCCTTCATTTCTTCAGGCTTTGCACAATAGATGTATATCAATTCTTCAAAAGCAATAGTTTTTGGCACATGATGAGATGGTGCATCTCCAATCACAATAGCAGCATGTTGAACCACCTTTTGGATTGTCTTCCTTTGAGCCCGTTTAAAATGTTTTTTAATCTTCGAAGCCCTTCGTATATCTCTGCCATTCAAGCGAAGGTCTTCATCAATATCTTCTTCCACAAAAGCATTAACACCTTGGGGATCTTCTACTAACTGCCAATACAAAAAAAAATTATTGTTTATTGTGTGCAATTCAACAATTGGTCACACGGAAACTAAAATTCTTCACCTTATGTCCAAAGAGTTAAGTAAACATGACCCTAGTTTACTTACAATGGAGTTTGTCACAATAAACTAAAAGTACCATGTAGTTGCTATCCAAAGTAGAGAAAATTATTTCTATTGTTTATATTTCCAAATCGAACAATGTTTTTGGGGCAAAAACATCCTAATGATATCATTACTTGTGGTGTAATCAATGGAAAGGAATGGCCTAATCTAACTTTTGATCAAGAAAGTGAAACAAATGGTCACACATTGTATAAAATTTGGAACTGAGGTAAACATTATTTACAAAAGTGTACCTGATCTTCAATAGAATCACTAGGGGGCTTATCAGAAACAATAATGAGACCCTTCAGAGCCTCTGGTGATTGGAATTGAATAGGAGGTCTCTCATCTTTGCTGGGATAGAAAAGGTGGTCACCTATGATTTCTTTCAAGATCTATCAAACCACATTTGCAAAAAAGTTGTTCAAAAGGCATGAAAGCAGTTTCAAAGACCTAAAAAGACAAGAGTGAAAGAATATTATGCAATGAGTTTCTAGAATGAGTATGTTGTGATTGTTTTGGTACCTAGTCACAAAAGATGGTTTTGTTAATCCATTTAATATGGAGACATACCAATAATTTTGTCTTAATATCAACATATGGACAATTTGGAAATGCACTATTACAAATATATTATTATGCATCTTGTAATGAGCAAATTGTCCAAGAAGGAACCGTGGAATTGTATTATGAAAAATTAGCAGTTCGCTTTGCCTAGACTACCAAATTTATTCTAAAAAATAATGGATAAAATGTTTATGGAAATTATGACCATTGCTGCTTTGTCTTGAAGACCAGGTGGCAAATGGTTCTCAATGGTGATTATGATTGGGTAGTTTGATGCTAAAAAGGCATTCTCCTTAATTGTCGCTACACAATCCTTGAACTCTACAGACCTTGTCAATGTACTGCAATCACAAAGAGACTATTAGAGAGGATGCAATAATTCCCGAACATGCAAATGATAGAAATACCAATACATGTCAATGAATGTTTTGGCATTATGGCATTAAAACACAAAATTTCTCATGGATAGGAAACCACCTAACTGGTGGGTTTTTTTTTCCAATTTGTGATGTTGCTCCAATGGCAAGCAACCATAACATATTTAGCCAAATTTGGCAATATTCAAAATACTGAAGTAGAAAACTCTACAGCAGCCTTTCATGTTCTAGGTAGTTTTGACTATTTTTGGTGAATTTCTATTTATTTTTATTGAAAAAAAATCAAAAAACAGAGAATTTATGAAAGAATTTTTTTTCAAAAACATTTTTTCACAAAATAGTTAAAATTCGCCATTAAAAAAATCACTGCTCCTAACTTTGAAAGCAAATCCTTGGTAGACAACTTTGAAACATCAAACATCACCTAAAACCTCCTTTCAAGACAAATATAATCCCACTTGCTGTGCATTCCTAGCCTACTAGGTAATTAATATGCTTGTTTATAATAGATCCATAAGTTGGGCATTTTCAATAGTACACTCATTTATCTAGACAATATTATATCTAATGTCATATGTAACCTCTTGGAATTAATTGTAAGTTCAAAATGTTAAATAGGTTTAAGAACATACTTGCCATGAAGAACCTTGATCCTGCCTCGACGTTCCCAACAGTCAAGTTCTATCACACGACAACCTCCACGCAGTGCCTCTCCAATAGGGATTGTGCTGGACTTGGAGGTCAATTGGTTGCCAGTCAAATACGAATTATGACTCGAATATATGAAGTAGTGTGATAAAGGCTTTGTCATATCTTGGGTTGGCTGTAACACATCACTGATAAACTATTATTTAATTAAACCACTTCTATGAAATAAAACAGGGGGATCACTATTTTTGCGATGCATCCACAATGTCAATGAATAGACTACCTAATTTTATTACAAGTCATTTTTGAAAATTAATGACATTAATGACAAAAAAATTCCAAGAATATTTTAATAATTTACAAGTCGTTTAATATTTTGATGACTTAATAGCATACAAAAAAGTGATCATACAAGCTAATTCACTTACTCTAGAAACTTGCAATGAGCATAGATCTTGCAATATAATGTTGGCAAGATATATTGAAATTCACTGAGACAAAAAGTGGTGTAAAAGGGTCTTGTTGCTTGTAATACTCACAATGTCAGAAGGCATTAGGGGCGGGTTTAGTCTTGGATTTAGTAAGTAGCTCAAGAAACCTTGCAAGTCAAGCCTCACACTTTGCACTGATATAGAAAAATGGATGCCAGGAATGACACTAAGAACAGTTTGTGTAATAAGCCAGACAGCATGTGCTTCAGTGATATTCTTCTCTCCTTGAACATTTTCTAAAAAAGCTGCCAAATCTGCAGCATTCATGTAGTTTTTTCCTTGAGCAGCTTGTTGAAACATTTTCTTCACCACATCCGGAGGTGTAACGTTGACTTGAGCATCTGACAACTTTGGGCAACCAAGGCATGTGGCTATCATATTTGGGAATCTGACACAAATTAGATGAAGCTTTTATTTGTATGCTAGCTATGAGGTATAGAAAACACTACTATTGATGGAAAATATTATTTATTTATTTTCAGAAGAATTCATGCCTTAGCATCTGGTTTGAGTCATGATCTATGAAGACTTCAAAATTAGATATAAATAAATGTGGAAAACCTTTCATAAATGGAATATTTATAATCTTACTCACAATTAAAACTTCCAAAAACATAGTTACAAAAGAACTTGATCTTGGCATATTGACTAATTTGGTTGTGTAAAAATATCATGTCAACTTAAAAGTAAAACATAATTTGACATAATATATCAATGGAAAAGAAAATGCTTATGTCAAATCAAAATCCTTGCACATCATGTATCATGATGGGAAGGTAATAAACTCTATTATCAATTAATCTTCAAATCATATACATTGTTTTCAGTATTGAAAGGCTTCCCTCAATAGATTGACAAGACAAGCAAAGGTTCAAAGGTGCAAGTTCAAGCCTCACATTCCCATGATGTGTTGAAATTCAAATATTGGGATTGATTGATATCCTTCAATGTCTATTGTAGCCTATAATGAACCAAACATCAATTACACATTACCTTAAATTCTATTAAAAATTTATTGCAATGAAATATAGACACATGATGTTCGAACTTCAAACGTTGCAAGCATTGATACATGATATATATTACAATTTCACATTATGTTCACATAACTATTGTTTTATAGTTAAGATAATCCAAAGTTACGATAGGGTTTAGAGTTCCTAATTTGCACAACTTAGTACTAGTTTAATGGAAGAAAAAATAACATGAAAAGGAAAAGGTTTGTATACTGATGTTGGATGATATCATTATTTTCATGTGATGGTCTCAGTTTTGTTATTCTTGTTATCACAATGTTTGAATGAATCACTCCATCAAATGTTGCAATACTTCTTGATTAGTTTCAATTGTTTGTTGTCAACTTTTGATCTCATGATAACCGTGTTGGGTATCCTTAGCTTGTATGTTGATTCTAATATCACTAATTTACAACCCTTTTTTTTTTTTTGAAGTGGTTATTTTGCAACATAAATTGGACAACATGATCAAATCAAAAAAATTGTTTGAAATTGTATGTGATCAAACCAAATCAACTACTCATGGGCATGTTTGCTTTTTGTAATATTTGAACTTGCCATTGGAATTTGCATGAACCTTATAACTATAATGTTGAAATATGGCATCTATGTTACATATCTTGACAAGATGTTTTTAGTGTACCTAATGATTGACCATATGTAGTTGGAATTAATGTTCCCTAGTCCATCTCACCTTCTTGAAACTTCACTAAATCTAAATGATTAGTGACACAACAAAATGATTTATGAATTTGGAACTTCTTCACGAATGGAATTATAACAATTTATATTTCTTAACAACTTATTTGACTTTACATAATGTTTTATGGGTTTGATCTATCTATATTTCTTCCTCCTTGACCCATGTTGAGCATGACAAACCTTAAATCAATTATTTTATTTTATTTCAAAAAAATTGGTAGAATTATATCCTTGGATCTTTTCTGGTTGTTCCCTGTTGTATTTGATTGAAAACCATCATTGACTATAAATAAAACATGTAATGTAAGTATATGAACCAACAATAAGCAAAAAGAGGTTATTCTTCATCATTTTTAATGAAAGGTAACTTTCAAAGGAAGGAATCAAAGAAGATTGGAAAAATAGGTAGAACATTAGAAAGTCATGATTTACAAAAGAAATGGAACGTACATCTTGTGTCCATGCCTTATTTGGAGTGTTCAAATTGGCAATATTATCCCAAAATTGACTACCTTAAAAGATCAATTTTAGGCATATTTTTAAGAGGTTATATAGGTTATTGAAAAATTAGGGTTTGTGGCACTTTTGGTTGCATGTAATGGATTTGTGGATTGTGGGCATTGTTGTTCAAATTTTGAACAAGGGTGTTGCAATTTTGTGTAAGGTAAAGCATCGCATGTAATGGATTTGTGGATTGTGGGTGTTGTCTGATTTTTTAGCAAGGTTGTTGCAGTTTAGTCTAGGGTAAAACCAAGGCTTAGGGCGTTCCTAAAAGAAGGCCCATGAGGCTAGAGGTTAAGGGCCTATTATTTCACCCATGTGGCCCAAGGGCATTACATGGCATAAAATGTGACACATTTTTAATTTTTTGATTACTTGCTCCTAAGAAATTTCGTTGCATGAAATGCCCATTTGCTCCTACGATTCATTACTATATATGTAAAGCACCCTCCATTTGCACTATTGCAAAATGTGGAGTGTTCTATGGTCACAAAATGATTTGATGGCATAGACCAATCATGAGCACACAAAAAATTGAAAGTGGGAATTAAGGTTGAAATCCCAAGTTTTACACCTTATGAATATGTTGGAAATGATTTGAATGAACAAGGAGGTTTTCCAAAAATTCATGTGTAAGCAAATTATTCATCAAAACTATGTCCAAAATGGTGAAGAAATTAATTTTTGACATTCAAAAACATCACCTCGTGGATCGATTTATCTTTGAATTCATTTTATCAACAATATGTCAATATCGTTTACTACATAAAATACTCACCTTTTCCAATACTTACCTTAGGATTCATCAAGTTTTTTTCATTCAATTGTCATGTTAAAACAATTTATTGAAAGGTAGTTTCACATTTCTCAACATTTACGTTTAGTATAAATTTTTTCCCTTTAAAATGATATCCCAAACTTCTTTTCCATGCAACACACTACATGTGATTTTCAATCTATGGAAGTGATGACCATCAAGTTTATTGAAGAATCATAACACCATGATTCAATCCCCAAATAGACAACAAAATGTTCAATCCCCTCTCACACATTAGATATTTGTTTTCTTCAAGCATACATACACACAATTGTTTTTTACAAGCAACCAAAATGCCATGTGAAAATTTGATGAAAAAATTGAAAGATTACAAAAACAATATCTAATGTATGGAAAACTTTCCATCGAGTGTCAACTCCACACAACATATTGCAAACTCATGATCCAAACTTGAGCTCTTACATTAATTTTAGATGTAATCTTGATCTAACATCCAACCTCCTAAAATTTGGATGTAATGTCAATCATCACAAATGTTATTCTCAAGTATATCAATGTCATACATGACATTTATTAGCCTCATCAAATGTATTCAAATATGTGAAAATCACTTTAAAATAGTTTAAAAGGTCATAATCTAATTCATCTAATATTGTAGCTCGTGGATCATAGATGAAATTCATCCATGATTTATATTTTTTATACATGTCATGGATGGAGTTTGTCCATCATTGTTCATTTTCACTCAGAATAAAGTTCAATCATGAACTTTATTTCATCTATATTTGGATGGCATTTCATTCTTTTTTTTCAATTTAGAATGCATTTTCAAGAGATATTTACAAATTTCAATGGCAAACTTTATGGATAGTTATAAATAATGTTACAATTTAATTTCACCTTGTCTTTCCTTTTTCTTTAGCACCTTCACTATCGTTGCATATATATTCATTGTTCTTACTTGTAAAGCTACCATAATTAGTTTTGAACCTTGTGCATTAAATGTTGATTTTCAACATTTCATTCCCAAATTAATAAAATTTCCTTACTTCATGGATACCATTGAAATGAGGGTTTGGGTTGGAAAAAGACCCAAAGACATAGTGACTTTACAAATAATTTTAGTATTTACACTTACACGCCCCAAAACACTTACAAAGGGTCGTGTAAGTGTATTTGACAAATATTTACACTAGCCTTGTGTAAGTGTAAAAATTTTACACAAGATTTACACACTATATATACAAGACTTACACACACAACACTAGTATAACTATGTAACATGTATGTAATGAAAAAGGAAGGTGGGTGTGAACTAATGGGTGCAATCATGTTTAAATGACCTAAACACATTACTTTGCAAAAGCAAAGGGTTCCTTTTGGCACAATGGTTTTTTTCCTGCTATCACATGGCATGCGCTAATTTGCCAAGTTCAAATGTGGATGGGATGAAGATTTTTGTGATCACTTTCAGCCTAAACCCGAAACCCATCACCTTCAGAATTTGGTGTTCTCTCTTCATTCTTGTCTATCATCTCCTAATGTTCCTTGCATGGGATGACAATGCCACAAACATTTGTATCCTAGTAATCAAAGTATTTACATGGTGCACACATCAACATTTTGTAGTTGCAAACTTGTTGTCTATACTAGGATATGCATGAAGAGGCAATTGCTATTTCTACAAGGAAAGTTTAAGGTATCTATCCTACAACACCACAACATTAGCTAGCTTAATATTTATGTTGTTTTCATCTATTTTTTACATGTACAAGGAAGGCAAATAAAAGGGTTTAAATCCATGTGCACATGTGCTACTTGTGTCTAAGGTTCAATATATTCATTTTGAAGTTTAAATAAACGTCTTAGAAACTTAGCAATGGCAAGATTAAGCTCCTTGTCATCAAAACCTCAAATGCTAATGGACCTTAACTAATATTTTTTTTTTCATGTTTTTCCTTCCCTTTCCCCCCATCTTAGCTTTCATAGTTTCAAGGTTGACTATGAAATGTAGTCAATAGAATCCATATGTAAAGTGATTACAGTGATAATGCAAGGTATTATCATGGATTTTTTTGCAACTTTGTTGTAAATGACCTATGTAATTATTATTGGTAATTTTGCAGGGCTATGTAGTGTACCACATCAATGTGTGTAGAACAGGTAGAAAGAGTTATGTGAATGAAAGTGTTATCTACGGAAATCTAGGGTATTACATAGTTAAAGTTCCAAGCTACACTCAATTTTTTATTGTTGTCCATGTTGTTTATAATTGTGATAGAGGTTGCAAGCTTGGAGGTCTTGCTTAGTTTAGAGCTCTATTTTACCTAGTGATTCAAGTATGTATGTCTATTTTTTTACATTTTTCTTTGAAGTTAATGAATGAACTTATTGAGTCATGTAAGATGATGGTCATGATCATATTTTTACAAAATCATGTTCCACCATAATCTTAAATTCAAAAGTAGGTTGTATTCAATATGGTTGGTAAGGCTAATCTATTCATAAACTTAACATCTCATGGCTTAGTGATGGAAATTATATAAAATTCATTCATTCATAATTTGTACATTTTGATCATTGATATCGTGCATTGAAAACACATTTGACACACAAATTTATTGGAAGATGTGAAATCTGTGTGACATTTGTTCATTCATAGGTTCATACTTGATCCATTACCACATTTATCAATGTGTCAAATGTGTTTTCATTGCAAGATATTCGTGTGTACAAAACGTACAAACCTATGAATGGATGAACTTTGTATGATTTTCATTATTAATTCATCACATGTTAAATGTGTGAATAATAAGATTTTGCTCACAAGTATTCTTACCAACATAAAACACATTGTGATTTGTAAAGACCTAGATACTGATTATTTTCTAACCCAAATATGCAAAAGTAATAAGACAATGTCACAACCCTAGCCTTGGGCTCGCGACCAAGGTAAGGGCTTGTGAAGGTGCAGGCCAAGAGTGAAGCATGGGGAGTCACATTTTATGTTCCCGGATGTGTGGGAGGGTGTGAGGGAATGAACCTCCACACTCCCAAATGAGCTCCCCCTTTGGGAATTGGAATCCCAATGGACTCCCGAATCTTTAGAAAATAATTGCAAGGGTCAAAACCCATTAGATTAAAAAGATCCTTATATCATTGGAAAGCTCTTAAAACCTAAATGTCCAAAATGGGTTCGCACGACCCATTTGGACACTTCAAGCACAAGTTATGGCCAAAAGAAGGGTCCAAAATCAAATTGGCAATTTGATTCCCGACCACTAAAAGTCAATATTTGCTCCAATTTCCTTACATGCAAGTGGCATGCGACATACCGTTAAAAAGATTTCAATGAGGGATACAACTTTGCTTTAGACCTCACCTCAATCAAAGGTTTGGACACAAAGTTATGGGCCTCCAAAATTGTGGGAATCCCAATTTTGGGAATTTCGAGACTCCCATTTGGGAGTCTTAGGACAAAATGACATTTGAGTGCTGGCTCCGTGGCCAGGCACAAAGAATACTATAAGGGGGAAGGTGGTGGTTTCCCCCAAGTCCGGTCATGGTGAGTTTTGTTCGTTCGTGTTTCCTCGTGGTTCGTTCGTGCACTAAAGGTGTCCGGCTATGCATTAACCAACTTGTTGTTTGGTTTGTGTAGGTCCGCGTAAGTAATTCACTTGATTGTCAATCTTCCTAGTCCCATCCCAAAACTTAGGCATGCCCCTCTACCCCCGAAGTGTTACGATAAGGAATGTGCCCCAACTTCTCCTTCCACTGTGTGCACGTTTAGACTCATAGTTAAGTCCATCAAGGAGCTTGGGGTGTGTTAGATAGGTTCACCTTGTATGCATCCCTTCATATGAATTGTAAGTTACAAGAACAACACCATATTGCAAAAACATTGTTGTTATGTGATTGAAGTGTTGTATATGACTAGAAAAACTTGTAAATACCATGACAATAGTTCATGTACATTGTTTACAACTTGGATAGAGAATTTGGAACATGAGCTTGAAATTCTAGATCCTTTGAGGTGGCAAGAGGTTTAGAGGTATGAGGTAACAAAATACTAATAGTTCCTTATCATTATTTTTTTAGGTATGGAAATTGTTAATAAGCATTAAGATGGGCTCATTTTGTATAGAGGGGGGATGCACATCTATTTGTATAACATTTTATTATGTCTCAGGTATTATTTGTGTTTCTATTTCTTCTTGCAACTATAAGTGTTGTGACTTGGAAAATAACAATGTTGAAGCCCAACTTTAATTCATAAGGTTTGTCTAAGGTGACACATGTTGAATTTTTATCATTTTTTATTCTTGAAAATTATGCATAAGGACGCAAAAAAATGGAAGGATCAATGTTTGTTCATAAGGTTTTTTTGCATGTTTGTTTTGTGGATAACATTTTTGTCTTCCCTTAAGCCATCTAATCAAGCACCTATAATTAACTACAATAGTAACGCTAAGCTGAAGGAGCTCATCAAAGTCCATCTCCTATGACATGAAATGATGTATTTGATTAGGAGAGATTTGTAAATACCCAAGTGACAATAGTTCATGAACGTTTCTTAAAACTTGTTTAAGAAATTAGAGCAAGAGCTCGAGATTATAGATCCTTTAAAGTGGCAAGAGGCTTAGAGATCTAAGGTAATTGAATATTAGTTCCTTATCGTGTTTTTCCTAGGTATGGAAATTGGCAAGAAGCATTAAGACAAATTCACTTTGTATGGAAAGGGGATGCACATCTTCTTACATAACATCTTATTTTGTCTTAAATATTATTTTTACTTTTGGGTGCAAGCAAGGTAAGTAAAAATGTCATCTTTTTGTGTCAAAATTTTTTACAAGTAGCCATGAAAAAAGAATATATGTTGAAAGTAAAATATTATTTTGCACAATAATTAACATGATGATAATCTTTCATTTTATATTTAAAATGATGAAAAACCCCATCTTGATAGTATTTAAGTATAAGTTTTTAAAATGCATCTACTTGCACAAGATGTTCGATATTAGAAAATGGGCTACATGTAGATGAATTTAAAAAAAAAAAAAAATCAAGTTCGTCAAGCCCTAAAAAAATACTTATGTATTGTCAAATTATGCATGTTACATTCAAAATACATCAAAATCTTAATATGAAGTAGGTTTGAACACCATATTGACCCAATTAGTTTCAAACTTATTTTCAACCTACTTTATGATATGAAAGTTGTTCAAATTTTGTATCCAGGATAAATTAAATGTACTGACCTATTTTTTCATATTTCTACTCCATTATATTTTGAATCTACTTTCTTGTGTCCATTTCAAAATTTCAAATTGAATTTTGGGCATATTCTTTTTTTTGTTTACTTTACATTGTTAACACCCTTCTATTTCTTTTGTTTTTTCTTGTAATTGTAGGCATTATGACTTGGAGAAAGAACTATGTTGAAACCCATCCTTCATGAGGTTTGGTCAAGGTGATACAAATTGGACTTTTAACATCCTTAACACCTAAGAATTATGCATAAGGACACAAGACAATGGAAGGATTGGTGTCTATTCAAAATGTTTCTCTAGGTGTTGGTTTTGTGGAAAACGTCTATGTCTTCCCTTGAGCCATCTGATGAAGCTTTTACAATTAGTTGCATCAATAACGTTGAGTTAAAGGAGCTCATCGATGTCTATATTCTTGTAACATGAAGTGTTATATTTGATTGGGAAAGACTTGTAAATACCCTAATAGTAGTTCCTACACATTGCTTGAAGCTTGGACAAAGAATTTAGGATGGGAGCTTGAGATTTTAAATCCATCGAAGTGGTGGGAAGCTTAGAGGTTTGAGGTAATTGAATACTAGTTCCTTAACATTCTTCTCTTAGGTATGGAAATTGCCAAAAAGCACTAAGATAGGTTCACTTTGTATGCATCCCCTTATTTGAATTGCAAGTTGCAAGAATAACACCACATTATTTACAAAAACATTATTGTCACATGATTGAAATGTTGTATTTGTTCAAGGCTGTTATTTCATGAACATGTGAACATGAACGTGAATAAGTGAGTGTGAGTAAGTGAACATGAACAAATCTTTTTGGAATATTCTATTGACATCTATATATAATTGGAGAATATTTTTTAACACATGGGACAAATTATTTGATGACATGGAATAATATTATGCCACATGTTCATGGATGAATGATATTTATGGATGAAAATGTGGATGACAAATGAAAATGGACAAAAAAAATCATAAACATTGGCATCATGTAATTTTTGGTGAAAAACTAAATTAAAAAATAGGATGGAATCTTTTTATTACGTTGGTTTATTTTCAAAAATTCAACACATGAAATGTTGAATAAAAGTAGCAAAACAAAGTAGGTTGAGTTGATTAAAACTTACGAGGAGTTCAAATTGAGGTTTAGGATGGGAACATGAAAAGGATTTTTAGAGGAGTTCTAAAGTTGGCTGGACATTATTATCATGATGAGAACATCAAACAATTTAGAGAAAGAGAGGGGGAAAAAAGTTCATGATAGAAGAATTTTGATGGAGAAGAAAATTGATATTATAGTGTATTTTTGTTTCCTATTTTCTATATTTAATACACTATGGTTTGCTTTTGTTTTCATATCATTACAAAAACAATAATTATGTAAATATGTATTTTGGAATGTATTTTTGTGTGGAGTTTTACTTCTTATTTCTATAGTTATTATAGACTTTGTATGTTTGAAAATAATATGTTAAATACATAATTCCAAATAAAATAATGTCATAATATTAACATTTACCACTTTTGACTTTTTTTGTTAGTTATTTTTTTCATGACTTATAACCAACATTAAAACTCACAAATATCTTATTAAACAATTCAAGACATATATTTTCTAAACAGTGGTTAACTAGCTTGAATTTTAGGTAGATAATTATACATTTATCTACAAACACCATCAAACGTTGATGAAATTAGTGGGTAGTCATGGTGGTTCATCATAACTATTTGACATTAATAACGCCCATGTTTATTCAAATTTTTATAATTTGTTTATGCATATTTTAAAAATCTAAATTGTTGATGAGTAATACATGCTTTGTAAAGAATGTAAATTGATTCATGCATGACAAAATAATTTTGACCTTTATATTGATGCTTTTTCTTTGGTTGTGGTTTTGGGGTTTTTTTTGTTATGGAATTGTGACTTGTGAATTTTTTGTTTTAAAATTTTTTAGTTTTAATGATCGATTTAAAACAAGTACTAAAAGTAACACCTTGCCAATTAATGAATAAATAAATAAATTATGCATTATCAATAGTGAGAATATGATAACACCAATATCAATAAAAATTTATTGAAATATGAAAACATTGTTTGCCTTGTAAAAACCACATAAATACAATACCATGATCAACATGGACATAGTAGTGAATAAGTACTATCTTAAAGTTTATAACCATGTTATTACAATATCATATTTCTTGCACCCATTGTTGCACACATAATTAAAGAATGACAATGTTAGGTATTTGCAAGTTTGAGTGGTCCATTTATTAAAAAATAATCTTTTTCATAATGTATTTTTTATAGGCCAAAAATCTTAATTCATAAATTTGTAAAATCATTCATCTTTTATAAAATAATGACACTCAACCATGTAATATAAACTAAGTTATGATTTCCAAGATTTTTTTTTTAATTACACAAAATACAACGAACTTTGCCATTTTGATGATTTTTGGTGTTATTAAAAATCCAATGAACTTTCATATGATGTTGAAATAGTTTTTTTTAATTCATTTTGAACTGCAAATCACATTTATGAATTTTGGGTAATCCATTCAAGTTATTTCATTACAA
>Ga0209208_10004867_pt1 | contig 18872 bp, 12 predicted proteins | sample S1TSphfallax_3_FD_187694 | JGI IMG/M metagenome (GOLD analysis project Ga0209208, IMG submission 187694) | Host-associated microbial communities from peat moss isolated from Minnesota, USA - S1T2_Fd - Sphagnum fallax MG (SPAdes) (version 2) | ecosystem: Host-associated > Plants > Peat moss >... | reverse complement strand
AAATTGGCAATTTGACTCTCGACCACTAAAAATAAAAAATCGCCCTGATTTCCTTGCATGCAAGTGCGCGTGCGACATACCGTTGAAAAGCTCTCAATGAGGGCTAAAACTTTGTTTTAGACCTCATCTCAATCGGAGGTCTATACGCAAAGTTATGGGCCCCCAAAATTGCAAGAGTCCCAATTGTGGGAATTTCGAGATTCCCACTTGGGAGTCCCAGGACAAAATGACATTTGGGTGCTGGTCCCATGGCTAACCACAAATTATACTATAAAAGGGAAGGTGGTGGCTTCCCCCAAGTCTGGGTTATGGTGAGTCTTGTGAGTCTAAGTTTGCCTGTGGTTCGTCTTAGCACCAAAAGTGCTCCAACTATGCACTAACTAACTTGTTTGGTTTTGTGGAAGTCTGTGTGAGTGATTAAGTGCTTGTCATTCTTCCTAGCCCCATCTTAGAGCTCCAACACACCCCTGTACCCCCAAAGTGTTGTGAACTGGGGAGCGTGTCCCCAACTCCTTGTTCTTCCATTGTTTTCACTTCAAACTCACATTTGAATCTATGAAGGAGCTTGGGAGCGTGTCATTAATAAGTCATCAAATTGATGACTATATGTTGAAGATTTAATGCTAATATGGTCATTGATACAATATGTTGATGGAAATATAACAATATGTATTGAGTTAACATTAGGATTATTTTGAAATAATTTACATTTTTTCAACACACATTCAATGAATAAGATCTTGTCAATGCTAAGACAACACAACTTGATTAACTATTGAATTGATGTTGTTACAACCTTCATAAAGGTGGATTTTCAATGTTGTTGCATATCACATAAAATCAACACATTAAAATTGTTTAAAAAATGGTACTCATTGTCACAACATTAATACAATCCTATGAAATGTTATAATATCAAATGGGCAGATAACAAACATTGATTCAATATAAATCAAATCTTGCATTTGATAAATGTTCAAACAACTAATAACATTGTTTTGACATTGATTCATAGCAAATCAATACAACATTGCATTTATATTGTTCCATATAAATTATATAAATTATATATGTATTATATATGAGTAAAGTGAAAAAAAACTCTAATTTTTACACTTGAATTGATATATAAATAAAGTTTTGAACTAAAGTTCCAACAATAGGAAAAACTCCCTAAAGTGATTTGGTGCATCATCAATTTGCATGCTTGTTTCCTTCATTACAGAGGATACACAAGAATCTTGAGTGGAATTATTATTCAAACATCACCCAAGAGCAAAAGATGTATTATCAATGACCTTGAATTGCTTTCAAAAATAATGCACAAGGTTTAACACACACATGTTGCATGGTGATAGACAAGGAGTTCAACACCACTTCTTAAACTTGACTATCCACACAAGTAGGCAGTAAAAAAAAACTCCATAATGTATTCATCACTATGAGTATGAATGTTTTGAAGGCAAATAACAATAATAACATTAAAGCCAAACATATGAACATAATGACCGAGAGGATAGTCAATCTTCTTATAGCTTTTGACATCCGATTCAAATGAAGGTTGGGCTACCAAATTTTTTTTGAACTCTTCAACAAATGCTGCAACATCCAAGCTTTGTTTCATTTGTTGTTTTAAGCAATTAGAGAAACCACTAGCAACCAACAAGAATCAACAACATTGCATTGCCGAATAGAAGGTATACAAACAATCCTTGTATCCCCCCCATTTAATAGTACTACTCCCTTTTGTATCTATCTAAAACTTCCTGCATCATAATTTCAAACTTACTTAAGCCATCAACTTCAATAAGATATTGGAAAGAGGACATCTATGATATTGGAAAGACAACTATTCTTTGAAAGTAACTAATATGTCAATTCTAGCAATATGACAACAACAATGAATGTAATCCATTCCATAGTGAGGTAGCAAATATTGTAAATTCATGAATGTACTCCATTCCATAACAAAGCTAAAAAAGATAGCAGAATTTGTAGTAGGAACAAGGAATCCAAGTATATAGAGTTAGAACCCAAAACTATAAGTTTCATCAACCTCAAAATTATGTGATGCCATTAAGCCAAATTTGGTAATGTGAACTGAACAAGACTTCCCTCCCCATGCAAAATGCTCTTGAATGTACTAAGATGCTTATTCATCTTCACTAGTTTTTTTAATGGAAAATTAACCAATTTGCATTCATTAAGGTATCACATCTAGGAGGGTATTTTTCTTAATCATATTCCTCCTCATGGGGATGATCCAAGATTTGGAACTTCTCCAATATAGGAATGACATTGACAATCTTGTGTTAAGGAGTTTCATATTGTGGGCTTGTACTCAACCATCCACGTGTGACAAGTTTTTATCCTCCATCACAAGTTCCAATAAGTAGAAAAAGAAAGAAGCCTGCTCCAAGGTGAGATCCACCTTTTTAAAAGGATCGTATATTGGAGACTAATAAAAATGTAATAGCCATGAATCATTTTTTAAAACTACCTCTTAAAGGTCTAAAAAACCAACAGTTATTTTGAAAAGAAGTCATGAATCATGCTAAGGAATTATAATTTAAATTCATGGGCCAAGTAACCATAATTTAGAGTTTGAAGATTGATTTTAAACTATTGACTTCTTCACCCATGAGGTTAATAAGCTTGTATTGAACACATTTTTTATGATGGGTTCATGGAAGTGAAAATTTGGACTTTATTAATTTGATACAAATTGAATGGGCATAAATAATCAATAGTCATAATTATATTCAAATCAAAATCATTTAATGTTTTAGATTAGGAAGAAGTTAAGATGAATTCATAGGTAATATTTTAAAGACATTTAATGACATTAATTTAAAAATTTTAAAAATAACCCATGCAATAGGTTTTTTTTCCATCAAACATTTATTGTATATAATATTGATTTATATTATCAAAATTTACACACACACACACACACACACATTCCCAAAAACCATTATACAAGACCAATAACGAATAAACAAATTTTTTTAAAATTATGTAGAAAAGTACAAATCTTAATGCAAGACCAAAAAAACAATTTTTTGATATTGACAATACATATATCAAGGAACACTTTTTTAACGATAATTGTCACACTAAAGACAAATTGGATTTTTTTTTGTAAATTAAAAAATAACTAGAAATTTGGAAAAATTGGCCAAACTTTCAAAACAAAAAAATTGAATATATATATATACCATGATCTCAAAAAAAATGTCAATAATATCAATAATTTGAGATTGAAAAAAAAGACCACATTAAAGGAAGCTCAAGTGTATTACCATAAGTTGGTGGGCAATAAAAGGTAAAGGTTACATGTGAGACCAAATGATTAAAAGAAATATAAATTGGATATGACTTGTGATACTTGATCTTTCAAGAAATTACTTGAACAAGAAACTCTACTCATTTCATCCCATTTCAAGTCGTTTTTTTTTTTAATGAAGAAACTTTGGTTGCAGTTCTAAAAATAAATTAGAACCATCTTGATTTTGATTCCAACTCCACACATAAATGGAATTGGGAATTTGGTTTTAGTTCCAATTCTTCAAAAATGTAAAATTTGGTTTCAATTTTGGCTCCAATTTTGAAATTCATACTAGGTTTCAATCTAGTTTTTACTATTCTATATTAAAACCAACAATTCATTGTTGTATAACCCTTGATTTTTTTTGTCATTTTTGTTTTTCAAATATCTCAATTATATGGTTTCACATTTAGATAAGAACCTAGTTATAAGTTTGGTTCTTTTAGAAAATAAAATTAGGTTCCAATTCTTGTTTTAGAACATGGTCCAATTTTAAATAGCAAACTTAGTTTTGATTCAATTCTTATTAATTGGAACCAAAAGGGATGATTCTTACTTGCTAAAGTGAACACCCGCCTAACATTGATTTCAACCTTCGGGTGAAACTCCAAATGACATGACATCACATGTTCATTCACATTCATTCTACATATATGATACCAATGGATGTCATGTAGCATCAAACAACATTTGGAAAATGTTGGATGAAAATTTAACCTAATGGATGAAAGATAGAAAATGATGATGACATGCAAAAAAAATGCCAAAACTTTTACCGGTTGATGTTCATGTGAAGCATGAAAGTTTAGTTGAACATATTTACAATGTTATTTTTTATGTGTTATAATGTTTTTTTTGTTTCTTGCAAGTGATGTCCTTGTGTTTGTCCTTCTTCTTCTTTAAGGAGCTTGTGATGAGGGATGTTGGTGCTTCTTTATGTCTTCGTCTATTTGCAAATGTTCTCTCTTTGGGTGTGCACTATTTGTTGAAGGCAATTTATGATGTGAAGAATGCAAAGAAGACTTAAGTGGAAGCAAATTGCTAGAAGGGGATGTGTTCATATTGTGGGGAAGCTAAACACGATTTTCCTTGGAGCTTTAGTGTAGTTTGTTTTCTTAAGGTGATGGTGTTACCCTATGTTGATGTTTGAAATTCTCTAGAATTCTTTTGTTGTGTGTGGAGGATTAGGTTCGACACATGGAGATAGGTAGATGTTTTAGAATAAAGACACATTAGGAAATGATGAAAGTCTTTAAGAAGTTTGAAAAACTGACATAAAATCGTCTTCACATCCTCAAGCTTAATATACTTGAGGTTATTGAAGTGTCTGTTTTCTTGTATGTGGGAAGGAATGAGCTCTGTTTTGGTGGAAATTTCAAAAGTTGCATAGTCTGAGTGAGGGAAAGTATGAAATTTGCTTGAGGGAATTCTGTCATTCGTATTGTTGCAGAACTTTACAAAGAGGGCTTTTCTCCTTTTCTTGTCTGAACTTTGGGGGAAAGGTGGAGATTGAGCTTCACAAGTTGTTGAATAGATGAGAACTGTTGAAGTCAGGAGGTGTGATTCATACCGAGAGAGGGATGATAATTTACTATTGAGGTATTGTAGTAAGGGAACTTTTGCTAGGAAAATGTGAGATGATTGTGAGAGGGATTCTTTTATTGTGGAACAATTCTGATAAACCATGATAGCTTATTAGAGAATAAACTCTGCAAAATGCTCGTCTGTAATGTGCCTTAGATTAGAAATATAATTAGGCTTATTCCATAGGTTTCCACCTCCGTTCTCTGTACACTGAATAGATATAGGGACTCTGGGTTGTCCTTCCAACTTTTTCACCCATTTCCTTGCATGATTTGCTTTGTGTTACTAGTGATGGATTAGGTTTTAGGTTTAGTGATTTCTCTTCATAGGGCTCCCTGTTGTACATTCTGCGTTTTGGAGTGTGTGACTTGGATCCTTTGTTTTTCCTTTATTTATTTATTTGATGTAAAGGAAGTGTCATTGATTTTATGGTTCAAGGAGAGAGTCTCCATACCTCCCTCTTCTTTAGTGACAATCCCACCTGAACCCCATGACCCAATTGTCAAAAGTCTAATGTGAGAGAGATGCAATAGGTCCCAAATAAAATGTCATAGCCTATTGTAGCTCATTTTCATAAGAAGCTAAACTGGGGACCTGGGCCCTGGAGGCTGGCAGCCTTTGTTTGTCTTTGTATAATAATTGCTAACTTAGATATATGAGTACATCTGGGGAGCAACTTGAAGTGAAGTCCAAAATGTGCCAAATTTGTCAAAGATAGTAATAAAGCCTGTCAAACATGACAAATCTTTTGGAAACATGATATTTCACATAAAATATCATTGTGTTGTTCTTCTTATGTAAAGAGCATGCATGCATTGGGGGGGGGGCTGATTGGGGCCCTCCGGGGTGCCTAACCATGCTAATTTGGGGGAGTTCCCTTCCCTTGACTTGCAAGGTGATGATGAGTAACTTGTGGTTCATGGCAGGAACAGGCCTTTGGTGGCTAATTCTGCAAGGCTCATACACGACACCAGGATTGACCTGATAATGACAAGAGCACAAGATGGTCGACAAGGTTGCTTAAGATTCTCCTTTTCACGAATGAAAACAGAAAAAAATGAAATCCCAATTGAGTTCAATTCATGAAGTTTGAAAACCATATTTACAAATAAGACATATCCTAAAACCCTCAAAACCATGAAATCACAAAAGTCTATGCCAATATGTGTGTTTGTGTGTGTGTTCGTGCATGTGTGTTGCATTTGTTTTTGTTTGTGTGTTTGCTTTTTTTGTACAATCAGATCTATGTAGATCAGTTTTCCATCATCACCTGCAACCCACCTACCTCCCTCCCTCCTGACCTCTTTGGCCACAGCTGACAGACCACACAGACTCTCCAGAAGGCTCTGTTTTTCAAAGCAATCACTAAAAACTTCTGAGTAGGATTATTAGGACATGGGAGGATATGCAGCTACAGAGCATGTAGATGGTTAGTACATGATAAGCTAACCCTCCCCGACCATGGTTAGCTATGGAACAAGAAGAGAAAGGAAAAAAGTATTTCTTGTCCACATATCGTTACCGTCATCCATCTTGCATGCATGGTGCACCCCTCGGTCTGTCGGTCGGTGGTGCTGGTTTCACTCTCGCCAGTAGATTGGTTCCATTCAACTCTGCATGGAAGCTTCGTGGAGGCATCATTTCATGGAGACTCTCTGTATGACTCATACTGAAGTTTCATGGGGACATCATGCTTTTGGAAAAGCATCCTTCCATGATATTTATAAATACTTTTTTTTTGTACTTTCTCATCTGGTCTATAGCTAAATTTGGCTAAATATTTTTGTAGATGATCACCACTTTGGCTATACATCACAAACCTTGAGTCATTTATTGTACTCACAATTAATTTCCATTCCCTTGATAGTAAAATGAAATCTAATGTTGTTTCGGATTCCATTCCTTTTCTTCCCATCTTTCTTGTGAGTGTCCATCTTGCAAGAAACTTTATTGGCTTTACATACACTAGTACCTAGGCAATTTAGGCATTAATTTTATTTTTTTGGGAATTGGGAATTGCCAAATTGCAAATTATTATTATTATTATTTATTGCTGAAAGTAAATGAAAAAAAAATTATTATTAGGCACCTTGGTGCCAAACCAGCTTAGGTACTAAGGTACTCCATTAAATTAAAGATTACTCCATTATATGGACCCTTATACCCTATTGGTGACAAAATAAAATTCAAAAAAGAATTTGAATTTTTTTGGTTTTAAATTATAAATTAGACAACAAAAAATGCTGAAAAAAAAAGAGAAATAATCGCTAAACTTGTGAAACCACATAACTAAAATTTTTAAATAATTTTTTAATAAAATTGAAAAAAAAACTGTACCCTATACATATTTCTCTTGTAAAATAAAAATGCGGTTTAAAAAAAAAAATCAAAATCTTGCCTCCCGGCAAGTCCATTACCAAACCCTAAACTTTACGAACATCAACTGAGTTTGTACATGGTTAGCTAGCTAAGGAATCCAACGGAAAACTGTTTCCTGACCACTTATCATCCATCCTTCATGGTGGGCTGGTGGGCGCTGGTTCACTGTGGCCCAACAGTTCGGGTAGCATTCAAAATTTCTTGGAGGGCCGATGGAAAACGCCGTCGCGCAATCATCGACTGCCCGAGAATCCGTGTCGGTCGGAGAAAGCGGTCGTCGTCGTCGCCGTCGTCGTCGTCGTCGTCGTTTTCGTCGCAACATTTCATGAATGAAACCCCATGATCGAGAGCTGCAATCCATAATAGTTTCTCGGCAGTTGCTGCTGCTGCAGTATCCATTTGTCGGAACTAAGATCGATCCCCAGTTGCTCTTGCATTCTCCCTTCCCTGATCTTGTCCAGAGTCTGGATTACGAGCTTGCTGGATCCACAGCACATCATCATCATCATCATCATCACTCGCAATCTTTTGCTTCTCTGCGGTTTGTTTCTCTACTGCACACTTTTTGCTTCTCTTCATCTTCTCTGTGATAGCGAGCTAGCTTAGCTCCCTTCTTTCGTTTACGTGAAATTGGGCTTTGTAGGGAATGAATGCAGTCTCGTTCGGACTTTGTTCTCTCTGTCTCTGTCTCTGTCTCTCGGTGTCTGTGTCTTTTTTGGGTAAGAGATATCTAGGCTTGTGGGACTGTTATGTCTTGACCTCTTCTTCCAAGTATCGGTTTCGCATTCTTCTGACATGTCTGTTGTTGTTGTTGTTGTTGTTGTTGATGATTATGAAGACGAACAGTTCGTGCTAACTGGCTCTGGTTTTCTGGTTTCCTAAGTGCTTCGCTTCTGCTCTGGCAGCTTTCTTCCTTGTGAATGGTTTGTTTTGAGAGCGTTCGCTGCTGCATGAATGGGGGCGTTTGAGGAGATGGAGAGCGGAAGAAACATGACGACGTTGTGATCACTGAATCTTGAGGTGTCCAGTAGCAGCAGCAGGGAGTTCAAGAGCGAACTCGAGGTTGGAGAAATGGGTGGGAGTTTTTTGTGGGTTCTTCTTCTTCTTTGCGTGGGCTTCTTCTGGGGACAGGTGGTAAGTCAGCAGCAGCCTGAGGAGCAGTCGGAGTCGTGTAAAACTGCGAACTCGGGCGGCGGCGTTTCGAGGTGGCTGTCTTCACCGTCGACGAGCAACGAGCCTGGAAGCAACTGGGATGGAAAACCTGGCCGTAAGGAGGAAGTGTACAAACGCTGCCCAATGGAAGGGATGATTCAAGCCAAGCTACCGAACGGTTTGTTCTTCAGCAATGGGTATTGGGAGCAATCTCCGGAAACGCCACCCATTCTGCCATACTCTCCTCCTGGTGCTGCTGATGGTGACAAATCAGGTATGAGCACCCAACCTGATCATCCGGTGCACGTCGCGTCCTTTCAGCTACTCAAGAACGCAGGAAGAGCATCCGGAAACAAAGAAGACACAATGTGGGCTTCTCTGGTGTTGGAGATTACAGCAGGAATGGACACAATAACACGAGTATTGAACAAAACTTCAAGTAACGACGGAGGAATTCACACGCAACCGGGGTATTCCTCTCTCACCATCAGTCTGGAAGGGCTGATGTACATGAAGCAAGGAGAAGAGGAGATCAGTCTTTGCATGTTGGGTTGCAGATCCTTGTTGCCTCCTGCTGCTGCTGATTCTTCTTTTTCCACCACAGCAGCAACCAGTACCCAGGATTGTAATGTGATGCTTCACTTGCAGTTTCCAAACAAGCTGTCTCTCACCAAGAGAGTGATCCATGCACAAATCACCAGCCTGTCAGATGAACGTGACAAGCAGTTCTACTTCCACCCTGTGAATGTCACAGCACTTCCAAATGAAATATTTATGCAATCCTATGAGTACACTGTAGGTGATGTTGTAGCCCAAGTCTGTAATGATCCTAATTCTGGCAGTGGCAAAGAAGCTTCTGAAGCTCAAGAAGGTCTTTTGGCTATGGAGGATAGGTTCTCAGGGCCACAGTTTCTCCAGGCACTACAACAGCTTCTTCTGGTGCAGCTTGATGTTGAGCCATCTCTGAACTGCTCTGAATCCGAGGATTTCTGTGACAACCTGGGTCCCTTTGGTAGTGGTAGGTTTGCAACACCTGCAGCCAACCATCAGCTGAAGGAGCAGGAAAGAAGTGTTTCTAAGACTCAAGTTGTCTTTCATAACTTCAGATTTAGTCGGATGCCAGATGATGCTGTGACGGTGACCACAGACTTGAGTGCTGCTGAGAGGAATGTGAGTGCTGTTATCTTAGCATCTCAGCAGACTCTTGGAAGGCAGAGTGGCATGTACCCAATGTGGTTTGACAACCATACCCTGGTGGCAGAGGGCTTGTGGAAGGACAAAACCAAGCAGGTATGCATGGTGGCCTGTCAAGTGGATGCTGTGATTGCCAATGTGAGCAGCGAGTGCAACATCAGGATCTGTCTTGAGATTGCAATCAACCTTTCTCTCGAGAGACGGAGCTTGGTATTAGGCACTATTTCCAGCACACGACTGCAGCACAATGAACCTGGTTCATTTAACTCTCTCTTGATAAGTGGAGCTTTTCACTATATGTATTTTCCATTTGAGGTTCACAACAAATTGCATTACACCTTCAATCACCTTGAAGAGGCATATGCATTTCGGGGGAAATTTGAACCAGATGCTGGTCGGTTGACGACAACAACAATGAAGGTAATTGCTTCCAAATACCCTGCTCTTCGTGGGAACAAGTCTGAACATTACTATGCCCTGAATGATGAGCTTTCGATCAGCTCACTGCTCATCCCAAAAAGTGGCCAGTCCAAGAGGAACTTGGTACTCAAAATTGAGGTAATTGCAATTGAGGATCACATCACTATCAGATATGGAAGAATGGATGAGCTGGTGGTTTGGGAAACGGTTGCAGATGACAGTGACTTGCGTGGCAAGAAGAAGGAAACCCCCCAGATGGGTTCTCTCAAAGTGGCTGCTCAGATTATGATAACTGAAAGTTGGGGTTTTAATGATGTTCCATTAGTGGAATATGCTGCTGAGGGTTGGTATGAGCCAAAGGATGGCAAGATGTACATGGTGGGCTGTCGAGCTGTGAATGCAAACTGGACAATGCTTCAGGATAACAAGAGGTTTCTAAAGGGGAGGCTCGACTGTGATCTTACTCTTCTTCTTGAGTACCCATCGACAGTTGCCAGATGGCTCTCACCTTCAACAGTGAAAGTGTCAATCAAGAGTAAAAGGAATACGGATGATGCATTCCACTTCTTGGAAACATCTTACGAGACATTTCCCATTGCATACATGCAACAGCGCAAAGACAGGTTCTTTCGTAACAACCTGGAGGGTGCGTTGAGTGCAGGCACGCTGTCAGTGATGTTCATTTGTATTGTGGTCCAGTTGGTTCACATTGGTCGCAATCATGATTCTGCACCCTTCATCTCTCTTGGGATGCTTGGTGTGCAAGCCATTGGCTACATGATACCTCTCATCACAGGTACTTAGCAGCACCTCCTAACCGCTGTCTGGATTCTTCTTATTTCATCATTTGTTTTTCAGAAATGCCAATCTACCTCAACCATGATCAGAAGATGGACATGTCCAGAGCCTGCTGTGAAGGAAGTCTAGAGCTTTGTTGTTGATCAATATGTCTGTGTGTGCGTGGAACAGAGGCAGAAGCCCTATTTGCTAGAAACCAGCCACGACAGTTGGGGTTTGCAGCAGATCAGTGGTCTCAACGCATCAAGTTTACAACCAAGTTGCTAACATTGCTGGCATTTCTTCTCATTCTCCGGCTTATTGAAAGGGTATGGAAGGAGCGTGTCAGCCAAGCTCAAAAAGCAAAGCTCAACACAACACAAAAGAATTCTCCACCACCACCGCAAGAGAGCAACGTAATCTTGGTTTGTGGAATTGTGCACTTAGTGAGCTTCCTCCTCATCTTTGCTGTTCATACTATCAAGTCTCATGCTTCAGAATCATCAGGAACAACTGAATTGATTCGTTGGAATGGTCGGCCGATTACCATGCAAAAAGAAGCAAAAGAGTATTGGGGACTTGTAGAGGATCTTTTCTTATTCCCGCAAGTTGTTGGAAATGTGATATGGGAGGTGAAAGGCAAACCACTTCATCCCATGTACTATATTGGAATCACAATCCTACGCTTGCTACCTCACTTGTACGATAGGTTGCGTAGACCTCTCCTTTCTCCATTTGATGTGAACTTTGCATATGCAAACCCGGATGCAGATTTCTATACCCGTAATGCTGATATTGTGATTCCCCTTTTGGCAATTGTTCTTGTGTTGCTGGTCTACTTCCAGCAAAAATGGAAGGGCTGGCTTGTACTCCCCTCCCGAAGATTGTATAGTAAGTTGCCTGTGAAGAATGCAGAAACAGAGCTTGTGTCCACTCAGATACCTGGTGCAACTGTGTTTAGTGAGGACCCTGAAGACCATGATGAAGAATTGTAAGTAAAGCATGTTTTCTCAGTAGATTATAGATCAGGTCAGCTAGAAAAAAGCCTTTGCGGAATTATGGATTTACTATGTATTATTTTGAGTTTCATGAGCAATGTTTTGTTTCTGCTATAAACCAACCAGTATTGATGAAGTTCTGGATCCGTTTCTCTTCTTTCTCTTCTTCCTCCTTTGAACCCATGGGTGTTTGCTCTTCCTTTCCCTTCTTCCTCTTTTGATCCAATAGTTAAAGATCTGTGTCTCCATTAACCTATTCTTTGTTGCCTCTGCATAGCTGAAAGAGAGTTCACATCCATGTAACATTTGGGATTCAAATTGTTGGCTAGAACTGGGAACTGGAAAATTCATCTTGCATTCAAAATACTAACCATGTTGTGCCATTCTTTCATTTCTCATGATTTTGTTTGAACCTGCCATAAAGGAAGGGTACAGCCATTTACACAACCTGCTCCTATTTATATTACACAAGATAGACCTCAAACCCTAAGCTCTTACCCTAAGGGATTCAATTTCATGATACCCAAATCGTAAGACAATACAGAGTGTGGCCAATTGTATCATATTTCTTGTTGTGAAGATTCCAAAGCTAGTGGTTTAAAGATGATGATTATAAAGCTGATGCATTTTCAGAACTCAATTTCATAATTTGATCACCAGTTAGTTACACATTGGTCTATATCATAACCAAGCTTAACATTTGACAGAGAATTATACCAATTTGTTTATGATCAAGAAGCTGTTTGTGCTTGACAAAGAGTCGCAGCATGGTTGGTTGTTTCATCAGAATACTTGATCAAAATACAAGTATTGGTGAAATTTTATTTCTTATGGATCGTAATCAAGAAGCTATTTGAGCTCAGGAAGGATCAGTTGCAGCACGGTTGCTTGTTTCATCAGAGTACTAGAAACTCAATGAAGGGCCTGATGGTTTCCCAATCAAGTTTCATAATGGGACTTAAAAGAGATTTTGAATCTGCTTTCTTTGTGTCTATTTTCAAAACAAGGTAATTTCTGGATTGGATTTTTTGCTGACTACCTTTTATGTCCACTTTACCTTGTTTTCGCACTTTGGAATTCAATGTTCTATGAATGTCAACACGCTATGGTGATAGCTGAAATTTTGGATTCTGCCATTCACAAAAAATTCTCTCTCTAGACTTGTGATCCTTGGCTTTCTGTCACAATCGGAGCATGTCATACCCAATTTTCTTCTTGTCCTTTCTTGGATCATCACAACAACATTCTGTTGAGGCAAAGAAACATGCTTAAGGCACAAGAAGAAGAGCCTCCCGGAGACTTCCACAATCATGACGAGTTCCTGTATTTCTGGGCTGGGCTCTCCCTAACAACAAAACCAAAAACGCATGCAACCCAAATGGCTGGAAGAACTCTTCACAAGAACACAAGACTCTTCTTCCACTAGAGATCATCCTTGAACCCTAAATCCTTATGAACATTCTTGACTCAAATTTCCAAAAATTGGAATTTTTTTAATCGTCAGTTCAGGAATTGGAGCCGCGTTGAAACCTTGTGTGTAACTGATCCAGAAACACTGACGAGAAGGATCTCCGGAAGATCGTCAGGCGAGAAAAGAGAGGAGGTTGCAGCATATGTCCCATAGACTTTGTAGAGCTTTTATTGTGCTGTATATAAACCGAAAGTGGACATTGGAAGTTGTCTCTTCGGAGACATCTGATAAAATTGGAACGATACAGAGAAGATTAGCATGGCCCCTGCGCAAGGATGACACGCACAAATCGAGAAATGGTCCAAATTTTTTTCATTTTTTTTTTGGGTACTTTTTGTTGCTTTGATGAATTATTTAGGGGGTGCACCCCAATTTTTTTTTTAATTTTTCAAAGAAACCACTTTGATTTGCATATCTACCATTTTTTTTCAAAACACTAGACACTCCCCAAAATAAAAAAAACACAAATATGCTTCCCTTTGGCTCACCTATTATAGTTTACATTAATGGACCTCTTTATTTTTAGTTATTTATTTATTTATTTTTGGCACTGTTAGAAAGCTAGTGTGCATGGTGGTTGTTTCATAATTTCCTGACCAATGGAACAAAAATGATTGAATTTGGATTTTTTTTTTGTCTTTGTAAATTACTTGAATTTTTTTTTTTCCACCCCCCCCAACCAATCAATGCCTTTTCATGTCACATGAGGAAATACATTTCCTTCTTCATCATGTCATGGGGGAGATGGATGGAGAATCTTCTCTTACCCATCCAATGATCATTCTCCCATTTAACTATCTCAACCAATCAATGCATTTTCATGTCACATGAGTAAATGCATGCCAAATCTCCATTGGCCAACTTAAATTTGCTTTTTCATTTGTTAGTCCTTCTATTTTGTCTTCTCACATCCCAATTTTAAGGCTTGAGGCTAATGATATTTGAGTTCACACTTGGGACAATAATTGTTTTTCATAATTAACTTTTTTTTTGAAAAGTTATGATTCTTAGAGTTTTGAAGAAGTGTCTCAAAAGTTGTATTCTCTAGAGCTTTGAAAATGATCACATTTAAGTTAATAGCACAAGGGTGCACTAATAAACAAGCAATACAACACTCTCTTTAAGGTTAAATATATTTTAAAAATATGATTTGGTTTAATTGATTGGTTATAATGATTGGCCCATGTGATAATATTTAAATCACTTTCGCTCTACATTTTTTAAGATTTCAAATCTATGGATGAGGATGGAGGAATAACTTACATACTATTTTGGATTTGATAAATATTGGTAAAGGGTCACATGATCAAATTATTTTAGAAATAACCCTATCTTTGGGTTTTTTTCAAATTAAACTTTTTTCAACTTTAAATGTTCGTTATGTACAAAGCGAGTGAATTTTATTAAAATTGGATTTCACATGGATATTAGATCTTGAATCTGAATGTTATTGCACACAATTCAAAACATTTGTTGAATAGTTATAACAACGATGACAATGGTAATGAAGGAAAATTGAGAACTAAAATTGAAATTTATTTTATTGGCAACATTGGGGAAAAATAGTTTAGGCCCCTTTTAATGTTAGTGTATTTTTTTTAATGTCAAGTTTTGATCTCATCACGAGCTCAACCCCCCCATGAGAAAATTGTGACTTTTGCCATTAAGTCCCTCTTTTTTTGTGAACAATTTTAATGGGTGTGGATGGATTTGGTTTTATGGAATTGATTCTATCATTTTTAAAAACATCTTTTAATATTTTGGAACTAGTTCATCATCAAGTCAAATCAAATTCTTTGGAATCGAACTCACCATGACATAAAAGAAATCCACAAAATGATTCCCTTTGAACCTTTCTTTAGCCCCTTACCCCTTATTTCACACTTAAACTTTGTTATCCACAAAATGAGTTATTTTTATTGAATAAAGGCTAGAATTCAGTATAATCACAATATTTAATCCATGGGATTCAAACTAGTTATGGTAGCAAGAAGCATAACAACAATGAGGGTGCTTGAGAAAAAAAAGAAAAACGCATTCAAACGCAAATTATATTGAATTTTGTGAAAATTTGAATTTCTTTCCTTGTTTAAATCCAATGTATTTAATAATTATAATTTTATAATGTCACCCCTTAATGACCAAGCTCATAGACTAATGGTACTGATTTATTTTTCTTCACTTTATGGATCTCTCTATTATGATTATGACGTCATTGTAATTATCATTTTTTATTCAACTTTTAATAATTTGGAATTGGTTCATTTTTAGTCCAAAAATCACACTCTTTGGCATCAAAGACCACAACATCGTATGCTTCAAATATTTAATATGAATCCCTTGATTCAAATCTTAGAAATTTGGGATTAGTTAATTAAAGAATCTAGATGATGACATTTAAGGTTTTAGGGTTTATCAAAATCCAAAAAGAATTGGAATTGGATAATCAAACAGTCCATATTACAATAATTAAAGTTTTAGGGTTAATAAAAACTAGTTGAGAATTGGAATTGTTTAAATAAATAGTCCATATTATGATATTTAGAGTTTTAGGGTTAATCAAAATCAATGAAGATTTTAGGCCTATAAGACATTTAATAATATATAATTGTCGAAAAGATATTTGGGTGTTTACATTTGTAAGCTCAAGATTTCTTTCATTGATATGTTAACATGACATGGTCAACCAAAGGTGTTCGAAGCTTTCCTTTATTAGTTTTGTAATCATTTTATGCTCTATATTGAAACAAGTCATTGTTACCAAAAAAACCTCTTATAAGTTAAGTCCTTTCATATTTCCCACCCATCTCTTGTTACTTGGTGTAAGGTAGTGATTCAACAAGGTAGAATAGAATTAGGTGTATGACATGGATTAAACAAGGCATAATATAAATGGCTAGTGAGTTGATACGATGAAAACATTTCATTGGTTGAGGATTCAAATTACTTTGGATGAAAAATTTTAAAATGTAGTTCTAAAGGTTGAGGAATTTTAAGATTTTTTTTTTTTACATTGAGAAACACTAAGACAATTGTTGGATATTAGAATAAAGATAGCGAGTAGTTTAGAATTTTGTTGGGTTTCAAACCACAAATTTTCATGTTTTTCATTTTGGATTTCTACACCTAATACTACATATGTTTAAGATATTGAATTTTGAGTAAATAAAATAATAGGATATTGATGAGGAAACATGGAGACTATTTTGAACTCTTGTGCTTTTCTAACTAAATTGTGAAAATTGATCACATATTTTTATCATTGATAAGAATAAAGAATTTGGGTAAAAAGAACAATAATTGGAATGAGAAAATTGTATGAAAACAATTTATAAAAAATATCAAAATGAATAAAACCACAAATTTTGAACCTTGAAAGCATTTTTTGGAAAGTATCATTATATTGCTTTGTTAGTAGGCAAAAAACAATTCAAGATAAAACATGTGATTACCATCTCCTTGTCAAATATGCTTCACACAATTAATGAGAGTTTTAGGTCCTAGATTGTTATGTTGACCTTGCCACAATTAGTGAGAGTTTTAGGTTTTAGGCCATTATGTTAACCCCTTTGGCATATCCCTATTGCTCTATGTTGCAACTCCAATTGATGTGTTCTCTCTTCATTTTGGTTGTATGCTAGTCTCTTCTTTTTGTTCTTCCCCTTTTGGATGGGTGTTTATTATTTAGTTAAGTTTGGCAAGGTGGGTTCATCAATCATTACATATCACAATGTTTTATATTTGTTCATATATATTCCAAAATGAAGTAATGCTAAATGCCCCGTCCTACCCTTTTGGTATTCTAATAATGTGTTGGCAGACTAGGGGTGTTGAACTAAAGCGTATCAATTTTTTCATTTGTCATTTCATTTATTGTGCAATTAGAGTAGGGCCTAATTAAGGGCCTAGGACATTTTACACAAGGCCCCAACAATTGGTCCAAACAAATTCTTATCAAATGTCCAAGCTTAATGGCACAAAAATGAGGTGCCCATTTACATGGTGTTAATTTGTCATTGGATTTTGTAGCTAGCTCTTGGGACCTTCATAAAATGAAGACCCAACTTTTTGGGTCAAGCCCAAAACTTGGATTATCAATTGTTGGTATATTATATCAGTAGTAAAATATAAAACTTGAAAGCAAAGACATATTGTTTAAAATTGTAAAGTTGTGACTATTTGTCAACTAACACGACTATAGGAAGAGACATACCTTTGGTGAAAAAACATCAATTCTTTGATATAAAACAATTTTGTTATGTACCTATTTATAATTTAAAAACCTTTGAATATCTTCTCTTTCTCTAAGCTTTGTGTCTATAGTTTCATTGTTTTTTATAAGTGAACATGGTATCAAAGTGAATATAAAAGGTCATTAGGAGATTATGGCATTAGAATCCATGGACTTTTGAATTGTTGACAAATTCAATGGAACTAATTTCTGTGTGTAGAAAGTTAGGATGCAAATGTTTTTACTTAACAAAGATTTGTGGAAAATTGTAGATGGTTTTGAAACTAGGCGTGTCACACCCCAACTTCAAATTGATTGGGAAAGTAAAATGATAAGGCTAAGGTTAATATCCTCTTGCATTTAAAAGATTGGGGTGAAAGCACATTACAGTGACCCTCTTTGCGGCACTTTTGGGTCTAGTATTATAGTACATATTGTATAATTGTTCCAAAAACATGGTACATTTAATTTTGGGTATCAATTTTGGTTTTTGGGCCCTACAATAATTAAATTCACAAAATTAATGTTATGTAATATTATTTTTAAAATAATAATAAATTTCATTATTTATATTGAAGGATCCATGAATATATTTATAATATACATTGGTATAATAGGGCATAATTTTGTTTTGATTGCACTAACTTTAGGGCTTCACTAGTCATTAAAATAATCAATTTTAATGGAATTAAAAAAATAGCACATCTAGTTATGCTTGTCATCTTCTATGTGAATGTAATTACATGTCAAATTTTCAATTTACCACACATTTATTGACGCACTCCCAAGTCCCGGGGTGAACCCACTTGAGGGTTCAGTAAAGTGTAGTTGCGGAAAGTTGGGACTCGGAAGGCGCTCTCGGCTTCCAATTCTAGAAAGGGTAGAGGGTCGAGTTGGGAGCCCATGGATTAGACTAGGAAGAAGGTTTAGTAGATCAAGCTTGAATCTGCAACAAAACAAACCATCCACGTGGTTAGTTCACATTCCGGGACACCCTTGGGTGTTGGGACAAGCCACGGGCACTTTGGACCCAAGACACACCACGGCCTGGACTCGGGGGAAGCCACCACCTTCCCCCATATAGTATTCTCTGCGACACCCCGTCGACTACATCCAAATGGCTTTTTTTTCCCGGGACTCCCAAGTTGGAGTCCCGAAATTGTCCCGGGTGGAGTCCCGAGACTTTGGGAGCTCATAACTCCCGACTGCCAGGTCTGATTGCAACGAGATTTGAACCAAACTTGTAGCCCTCGTCGAGATCTTTCCAACGACTCATCGCACTCTCAATTCGGAGGTCGGGAAGAGGTCGATTCCCGACTTTTAGTGGTCGGGAGTCAA
>Ga0209208_10004866_pt1 | contig 18873 bp, 19 predicted proteins | sample S1TSphfallax_3_FD_187694 | JGI IMG/M metagenome (GOLD analysis project Ga0209208, IMG submission 187694) | Host-associated microbial communities from peat moss isolated from Minnesota, USA - S1T2_Fd - Sphagnum fallax MG (SPAdes) (version 2) | ecosystem: Host-associated > Plants > Peat moss >... | reverse complement strand
AAATGTTAATAAATAATAATTATTGATTTTTTTGTTAGAATAATTTTAATTAATTATAAATTTGTTGCTGAATATTTACTTGATGTAAGTAACATAAAAAAATACCTAGGCTAGGTAGATTATTAATTTAGCTCTTGGTTTAATTAAATTAAAACTAGGTTGTAACTTAGTTGCAACAAGGTTGCAAATAATTAAGTTGCAATTACATTATCACAAGGTTATAATTAGGGTAAACTAATCGACCACCATACACTTAAGCTATTAAAGATTTTTAAATCCTAATACATTTTTCCTTTGTTTTTTCAAGCTCAAAATGATGTTTTAGAACTTGATTTGGTCACTTAGATCACTCAAAATAGATAAAAAATGAAGAAGATATTGGCATTGAAAGTAGGTAGGGAATTTTTTGTCATAGGCTTAATTCACACATTAAGATTTAGTACATTCGTTCTCTTTGTGGTTCTTTTTTTATCGTCCTTTTCCTTTGAAGTTTGAAAAAGTAATGTAAAACTTAACTTGGTGCACCCATAGCTCTTTAGATCATGCAAACTGAAGAAGATATGACATTTTAAAATAATGAGTCATTTTTTGAAAAAACACATTATTTGATTTTAACATGTTTTATGTTTCTTCTATGTTGCTCCTTTGCTTTTGGAGCTTAAAGAAATAATGTAGAGCTTACATTGGCACTCATGTAACTTTTTACATCATTCAAATTGGACAAGAAATGAAAAAAATCTAAAAATGTTTAGTTATAGGCCTATGTGTGTTTTAAAGCTTATATTTCAAAGGTGGCAACTAATGTTTATCCAATATTGTTTGGTTTCCATGTAAATAATCCAAATTATATATTAACAAGTGCACAAGGATAATGGAGTATCAAAGTAAACATGAAAATGTTATAGCCATTTGGATGAGCTAATGAAAATGGCTCAACCTTAAAGGTTAAGTTAAATAAAATAGGACTTTATTTGTGATTTAGGTCTAGACCTAACCTAATGTTTAGGTCTAACCCTAGCTTAAGTTAACCCTAGTTACTTACAGTAAATTCTCTCTAAACTAATATCCTTGGGACCGGTCGGAAGATATTAGTTTATGGAGGATATTAGTTTACACAAATTATATGGGGGGTAACAAAAATCATTCTGGAACCTGCCAGAGTAGCATGGAAGGTCATGGAGGTTAGTAGAAGGTCATGGATCATTGGGGAAGGTAACGGAACCTTGTGGAGCTTGGTGGAGGATCAAAGAAGCACGTAGAAGATCATATGACATGAATGGTAGAAATCTTGGCAGAAAGTGAGGTTGTGGAAAGCTACACTTTGGGTACTCTCAAAATACCCTCCTTCACTCTATAAAAGGGGTTGTGGGCAGTCAGCTGGTCAGTCTTGTCCAAACCCTTTCCCCAAAAGTAGGAGTAGAACAATGCCGTAGAAAGGAGCTTTTCATACCACTATGACGGACAAGGTCCGCGTAGCTCTCTGCCAGTACAAAAGAGACAATCCTCAGCTTTCATAGAAAGACCTGATCAAATGGTTCGAAGACAACCACAATATCAAAGTTAGCCAAGCTACCATCTCTACCACACTAAAACGGTTGGCTGAAATTCTTGCCAAGTCTGACAATGAGACCAACCTCAATGCCAAACACTAGCGGATAATCAGGTACCCGGAAATGGAGTTCGCAATGGTCAAGTGGTTTTGGGCAAACCAGGAGCGGGCAAATGTGAGTGGTGAGCTTGTCAGAGAGAGTGCAACGAAGATTCTGGATCGGCTCTATCCTGGGCATGAGCCCTTCGAATTTTCAAGTGGCTGGCTTGAGGCGTTCAAGTCCCGCCATGGCATTAGGTCCTATCGCCGCTTTGGCGAAAGTGGCTTTGTCGACATGGTTGCTCTTGCTAACACCCTTCTAGCCATACGTGACATCCTGGATCAGTATGCGTGGAAGGACATCTATAATATGGACGAAATTGGACTTTCTATCGGATGCAGGTACTGTAAGTTCAGATTTGTCTACTGTAAATGTCTAAACATGATATAACTGATTGTGATTGTTTTCCAAGCCGATAACTCTTTTGCAAACAAGCAGCTCGAGGGCCGTAAGCAGAACAAGGAGCAGATCACTCTCGCCATTTGCTGCAATGGAGATGGTAGCAACAGGCTCCCGCTTTGGGTCATTGGAAAGTATAAGAACCCACGCTGTTTCAAGAACATAAACAAGAACACACTTGGGTGCCAATACCGGAACAACTCCAACGCTTGGATGACGCAGGAATTTTTTCTGGAGTGGCTCAGGGGGTTTGACTTCCATGTTTCAGGGCACAAGGTCCTCTTCATCATGGATAACTTTAGTGGCCACATTCCCCTTGATCAGCTTCCCAACCACATCTAGCTGAAAAATACCACAATCTTCTACCTGCCCCTAAACGCAACCTCAAATATCCAGTCATGTGATGCTGGGATCATCCACAGCTTCAAGGCGTACTACTATTGTCGCTTCAACCGGTTTCTTCTGCAGCGCTTGGAGGACAATGTCGCCGACCCTGAGAAGATCGACATCCTTTGTGCCATTTAGATGGTCGTTCGAGCCTGGACATACGAAGTGAAGTCGAAAAAAATTTTCAACTACTTCCGCCACTGCAAGATCCGCTCAACAGAGGAGCCAGTCGTTGATGCCAGTGAGGAATGCCCACTGGATCTAGAAGTCATCGAAGACCTCAAGTCGCAAATCCGGCAGTTCCACTATCACAACCCAATGGACATCAGGAATCTACTGAACTACCTAGAGGAACAGGTCATTGCTAACACACCCAATGTGGACGATGTCATCAAAGATCAACTCCAGGAACGGTCAGGCCTGCAGGTGGAAGTCAACAACGATGAGGCAGATGACAGCCATGAGCTCCTTATAGTGAGTGTTGTCGAAACCTACAGAATGGTTGAGATGTTGGAGAGGTTCTGGATGCAGCAAGACAACTTGGGTATTCCATTCGTTGCCGCCTCACAGAAGTCGATGAAGGACAGTGTGAGTATGATTAGGACAAAGTAGTTGGTACAAAGGAATATTAATAGCTTTTTCCAACGCATCTAGCTCTATACTTTCGAAGGTGTTTCCTCTAATTTCATCGTTTTTTTGGTGCCATATGTATGATCTATTAGTTTATAAAATGTTATGGGACTAGAAAAAAATATTGAATATCAGTTTATGGAGAATTATTAGATTAAGTATGAGGCCCACCACGGGCCTGTGCCCGCATATTAGTTTAAAGAGAATATTAGTTTACATAGTATTAGTTTAGAGAGAGTTTACTATATGTCTAGGCCTAATTTAGGTGCCTATGTTTAGCTTTGACCTAAGTTTAATTAAATTAGAGGGCCATGTTTAGACCTAGCCCTTGCCTAGGTAATTAAATGGTGGCCTATGATTAGGCATGATATACATAAATAAGACTAGGTTATGCCATGTGTCATTTAATTATTGGCTCATCCCAAACCCTATTAAATCACCACATGTGTCATACCACCATTGGCCAAATGCTTTGACCATCATAGTTGCAACATAGTTTACCTTTCGGTTTAATTTTTATTACAACTAATCAATGGTGGACTGTTTTGGGTGTGCCACGTGTCACCACATCATTGGTAAAACATTCAATTCACATAGTTGAAATGTAGTCAAAATTGCAACTGAATATTTTGCTAACATCATATGCACTTAACAGATGAAGTTCATCCATTATTCAAAGGAAGTTGACAACATTTCACAACTAGGTTGGTAATATAGTTTACAATTAAAATGGTTAATGATGTCTATTGATGTGGTATTGACACGTGGCAAACTCTTTCAATTGGAATGTCATTGTTGACTTGTACTTGTTTATTTTTTTGGTTTGAAGTTGAGAAAAACATTTTTTAGTTACAAAGAATATTTTGCAACTATTTTGTTACTCTCAACTATGTTTTATAATCGAGATGTAGTTGAAAACATAATTGCAAAAGGGGGGGTTTTCTACTAGTGATTACAAAAACGAATCCAAAAAAATTAATATGGAATTGGCTGGATCTCCTTTGGGGGCCTCCTAATAGGCCTCATACAAAACAAATCATCTAAGACATGCCTATGAAATACCTGTTCAAATTTTTTTGGAGATGTCAAAAAATTTGAAATATTATTCTCACCATGTGGGATTTCTTACAGAAAGCAATTTCACAAGCCTACAATATCTAGCACTCCATCTACCATGAACACCAAATGTTCAAGAGACATTTCCTTTGCTTAGCTCAAGAGTGTAGCTTAAACATAAGGATGTTGAAACCACTATATATTTCTCAGTTATGGTTAAAGTATTGGAAGTGTTCCATGCAGAAATATTATGAAAACAACAAGCTTGTTTTTTTACAATAGAGGTGTATGTAGAAATATACCTCCATATTCTTCTATAGGTATACATGTATTTATATACTTTTATAGGTATGCAATGTGTAATGTTATGTAATGTGCTTCCATTAACATCAATACCCACAACAAAAAGTGTTTTAAAAAGGTGCTTCTTTCTTCTAAAGTTGATGAGATTCTAAAGATATTGCTCATTTCAACCTTGTGCAACCCCATTAACTTAAAAATCAAAGAAAAACTCCTCCCCATCTTTTTTAGTGGTTAGAAGATTATGTGAAAAATGGTTAGCTAAAAATGTTGAGAAGTTGTACCAATTTTACTCATAAAAGATGGAACTAGCTATGTTGATTATCCTTGAAAGGTGGAGGGATTCTTAGAATTTCTAACAAATAGTGAATTGAATGGAAGGCAACTCCCGTTGTGAATATATATAATTGTCACCAAAGCCACTGTTATGGTTCCTAAACGACAAGCAATTGTGGCTATGGTGGCTATAGGTTTTGGGTTAACTCTTGGGCCTTCTCAAGAATATTATTATCCATAGTTCTGGATAGGAAGGCCAAGGTTAGGTGTGGTAATTTATTAATTCTTTAAACATCTAGTAGTTATTTTTTTTCATTATAGTCTTGTTAGGCTTCCAATGATTTCATTTTATTTCATTTCTTTCTATGTGATGTTTCATGTTGCAAATTTTTCAAGACCTTTCCAGATCTATTCAACTTCCAAAGCATTGAAACCTCAATCTGGGCACTATGTTTACCATGGGTGATGACTATTTTTGACAAATTAGTTTGAATTTGTGCTATAGGTTCTCAACAAATGTTATGAATCACCCTTGGTGGATTGGCTAGCCCATGCTTATGTTTTGGTTGGACATGAAGATTTAACAATCCACACATCTAGATCATGTTTTAGGTGCCACATGTCAATACCACAATGTGGTGATGCACTATACCCTTTTGCAAAAAATTTGAATTTCTCATTTGATTTTGTGAAATAGGTTCAAAAATCCAAGTTGCCATACCTTGGCATACTCAAATTGACAACATATGGCATTTTGTCACTTTAAATGTATAAGGTTGGACTCATTTCATCCCCCTCTAACAATTAAGTTTAAGAATATTAAACTAAGAGATTAAACAATGTTACAAAATCTTTGATGATGTCTTATCACTATGATTAATTTAATGGCTTTTTGGATGTAGCTTATAAACTAAATATATAAGGAGTCATTGGGAGAGGGGTTTTGGCTTGGTTTTCATGAAAGTACACATAATGTTGCCATTGGTTAACAAATGAGGAAAACAAACTCTTTAGCAACTTAGAAGGAAATGGAGTTCTTATTGAGGTTATTACAAAAAGGCTAAATTGTATTTTTCTTCAACTTAACAAGGTTGCATGAACAACTACATGAGACTAGCTTGCAAACCATTATATCATTGCAATTCATTAGAAGAAATATTATAAAATTTATGTGGCTTTGATAATATTTATTTAACAAATTGTCATCATCTAAAGACTCATAGTTGGTTTCCTACCTTAAGGTCCATGCAAGCCATGATTTGTGTGGAGATCCATTTGAAAAGTTCATATGAATCTTTTTCTTTCAAGCTATTAAACTCACTCACTTGTGCTTCCATCGCTACATCTAGTCACCACCTAGAAAAAAACCAATTAGTCTTAAGATTGTCATATTCATTCTAATAAAACTTTTGAATGTAAATAATTTGACCACAAAACATTTCATTTGCATGGAACTAGCATTTGGCTAGACAACCTTTAGAAATATATAAGTACAATAGTATTAATAAGACATGCATATTTTTAAGTAGAGAAAAACCATGCAAAAAAACCATAGAATGAATGTTGTAAATTGTAGATTATAGTTTTTGCTCATAGTTAATTACTACACACGATCAAGAAAGAAAAATGACATTCTACATAAAATGGGTACATTTATGAAATTGAACAAGCATAAGCATAACTTATCATCACACAATGACAAATGCACCTTTTGGATTGATGCAATGATCTACAAACTTATGATTCATGCCATTGAAAGTTAATCTCCCAAAACATTAAAAAACACCGTGACATGTGTTATTCCTAGGTAAAACATAGTTGGAACTGAATAAAAAGACATGTATACAATTCAATAATTGGCTTTACTCATCATCAAAGTCAACATTCTTGTGCTACTGTACAACAAAGGTAATATGTTCCAAGGCATTGTCAGGTAAAATGTAAACAATAACACCACCCTTTTGTTTGTGCATGGCTTATAACATAGAGAACTTGGAAGCACAAACTAAATGAGAATAAATGAAAGCTGGACCTTTGTCCCTAATCAACACGTATGACATGACTTCCTTCTATTTGATTGTTTATAATACTAACTAATAATAATCTCATCACCTTTTTTTATAGAATTACCTTACTCATTTGGCCTTGAGTTTTCTTCTATGATGTGCAACTCCTTAATACATTACAAGATGAAGAAATCAACTCCTTCATAATTATCTAGTGCAATCATAATAGCAAAATTGTCTCCAACTTTTAATCCTATAGCCAAATCATTGTTGGTTTCCCTTACTCCCTAGTAATTCTCATCATATTCCACATCAAAAATAAAATTTGTTGCATGACAAGGTTCTAATGTGACCCGTCTCCATGGTTCAACATAACCCTTTGATATACAATCACCTAACACATCATTTATGCAATGACAACAAAAGCAAGAAAACTCCTTAACTTCCAAGAGCACATTGTTTGATGCATTTATTGCTTGAATTGAATGCATACTCTGAGAGCTTACCACTGTCCTATAATCAAATCTTCCATGTTCTATCGAAATCCCCTTCTTTCACCTCTTAGAAAACTCATTTAACATCTTTTCTTGTCCCTTCATATGCAACATGAGGTTGATTCATTGACCTTTAAAGGTGTACAATGCCACACCATGAGCATTTTGCAAATTTTCACCATGAGGTTTAAGTTGTTATTTCTTGATGGCTTGCTTGAGATAAGGCCTTCACCATCATGCGGACCTTTTTCAAGGTTTATACCCCAATAATTCCAGTACATCATGAAACCATATGGAAATTTTGGAAAAATTAACAGCTTCAAGTACCTTGACACATGGAACCAATTTCTTGCACCTTTGAATTGGCTAGTGCACCCATCATTGGACACACATAATGCATTTTGGGAAAAAAACCCTTTGATGACAAGTGGTTCTAATGCAAGGTAAAAACATGTTGTACAAATAGGTTATCATGTTTGAGATCATCTGATAGATAGTAATGATACTTTGTGGTTAATCATAAATTATCTAGATCTAAAGGATTCCACACTAGATCTACCTAATAAGTAAAACCTTGACCTCCATACTGCCTTCCCACCTAGTTAACATATTGACCTAGCTATTTCATCGACTTATCTAACCTACTAACCAACATCTTAGCTCTACCTACCAATTACCAATTGACCCCCCTTCCTACTTACTTAACTACCTTTTATCTTTTCATTGGTTAAATGTTTAACCTCTATGAAAAGCCTTATCTCTTATTGGTTAAACCTTTGCTCTTGGCTAAACATTTACTTTTCAAAAAACTTTTGTTTTTTCCAAACAAAACTTTTATCTTTTCCTAGCTAATTGTTAATTTCTTGGCAATTTTTTTAAATTTCTAGGTTAAACATTAGCTATCGACAAAGCCTCTTTACATCTTAGCTTATTTGTTAAACTTCCACTTTTTAGCAAAACCAATATCTTTTCTTGATTAAACTTTGACCTTTTGGTCCAATACTTTTTTATTTTCTAGCTAAACTTTCACTTTTTGGCAAAACTAATATATTTTCTTAGTTAAAATTCTATCTTTTGACAAAATTATTTTACTTTTAGGCTAAACCATTATCACTCCAATATTGTTCACACACAAGAGAATCCTAAAGAGTGATGATTATCATTAGTATATGATGATATTGCAAAAATCAATGCACTTCAACATACTTTTGAAATGATCTTGCCATACCCTTTTTAAATGGATAAACTTCACTAACCCACCTTAAACCACAACACAATACTCTCATTTACTATTAAATCCAGTTGAATGGGATAACATCTCGTTCACCTCTTGTAGTGGGTGAAAATGATGCGAAAATAACCCAAATGCAAATATTGCATGGAACTTGGGTTTGTTTATTGAAGCTAGATTAAAGGCCACGATTCAAATATTTGTGATCACTTGGGTGAGGGTATTGCCAATGAAGGTATTACAAATAAGACCTAGGACCTAGGTTGTGAAATTGTATTTTTGACTATCATTTGGGTATGATTGGGTATAAAATCATAATATAAATCAATACCTAGATGGGGGTAATGCATACTAAAAACTAGATTTTAATTGGAACAAATGTAGGTATTACATTTGGGGCCAGTTTTTCCTAAAATGATTTCTTGCAGATCTACTTGCATTTTGGGCCAGTTAATGCATATTGTACAAATAGGGTTACTTAAAAAAATTCCTAATTAATATGCACATAAGGTTGTTTGGAAAGTGCCAACATTGCCACTTTTTGAATAATCACAATTTAAGTCTCTAATCATCACTTTGCCTTTATTTTGGAAAAAATACTTCCAGACAATTTTTTTTTAACAACTATTGTCAACAAATAAATGTGAAATCTCCATTGGGATGCTCACTAACTATTATCACTACTTGAAAAAGTTGAATTTAAAAATTATAAAAAAACCAGAAAACACTAGTAGTCAAAATGTAGTGAATTTCTCCCATTTATTTCTTTTTAAAATGGCAAAAAAAAATTAAAACAAGGAATTTGTGACAAAATATTAAGTTCCTTTTTTTAATAAATTCTTGAGGTCACAGACTGATCACACATACATACATGTATACATACATACACACATGTATACATACATACATACATATATACATACATACATGGCAGCAAGGTTATCAACTTCTGCATTGAACTTTACACATCTTTTGAACACATGGAGAAACTGAGGCATACACCTACTTTCCACCAGAGCCAGAGACAAGCAAGCAAGCAAGCAGAGAAGAGAAGGAGCTCTGGGGCAAGTAGGGCTTGTTGCTCCATACTTGGTGGTGGTGGTGGTTGTGTGGATGATCTTCTATGGCTTGTACTCTCTTCACTCTACCCTACTATCTTCTCTACTCTCTCTCGCTCTCTCTTTCTCTACAAACCCATTTCTTCTTCTCCATTGCATACCCATCTTTTTCTTTAATCCTTTGGTTTCTTCAACTGGGTTTGATGTTTGCCTTTTGTTATCGTTGTGTCTAGATTGGTGCTTGACAATTAGGGTTTTTTTTTATTTTGGGTTTTGGGGTTTTTTTTAAAAATTATTTATTTAGTAAATTTACAGTTTTTGGTGTTTTCTTTCTTCTGGAATAGTTTGATTAGATCTTGGATTTCTCTGTGTTCAGCTTGTTATGTGTGTGTGTGTGTGTGTGTGTGTTTGGGGGTCCAATTCCTGTTTTTGATGGTAATAGTTTACTATGCATTTTGCTTAGTTTTCACAAATCTCTGAATTTGCACAACAGAGGTACATGTCTAGGGTTCCTGCAAATGTGATAATGTATGTGGACAATCTGAGTAAAGTTTGAAGAATTTTCAAAGCAAGCATCCCAGAGATCTTCAAACAGGAGGTTATGGTATTAGGGAATTTAAAATTGGTTTTTTGGGTAATGGTGTTCTTTCAGGTAAGCACCAAGGAAGGAAGGATTTGGATTGAAATATGGGAAGGGTGGAGGAGAGAGAGGTTAGATGTTGTGAGAATTGGTCACCATTTATGTGTGTGCATTGTGTCTGTCTAATAAGATTTACTGAGAATTTTCAGCTCTGGGTTTTGAACTTCACAATCGTCAGCTCATGACATTGGTATTGAATTCCTGACATGAATCCAAAGTTGGGTTCAAAGAAATACATGTTTTTTTTGTCTTTGAGCAGGCAATACAAAAGTGTGAGCTTTAAGCAGAATCTAAACTTAGGAATTATGGTTGTCATCTTAGACTTTACTTTTGGAATTTTTTGGTTCCTTCCCTGTTGATCACTGATGGATGGGTTGCACACAATTGTTGTATTTTCCACTGTCGGTATCAAATCTGCAATTTTTCCATTTTGGTACAAAAGAGCCAGAAGCACAAATTCCAGCATGAATTTAGATCACAGGGACAAATTTCTAGTTCTAGATCCCAAAACAAAAGCTTGGTTGCCTTTGTTTTTTCTTTGTACAGACTACATCTTTTGGGTCTGGGTTACATGAGCCTGAAGATGGCTGAGTAACAAGGGGGCTGCTGCGGTGCAGCTAATTTGTGGCGGTTTTCAAAGCCACTTGGTCGATCTTGCACCCATCAGAGTGAGGCACTGCCCAGCAAGGCAGTCTCTGTTGGCCTTCCCTCTTCAGGCTTCTTGTACCTTCAACCACACAGCAGAAAGGTTTTTGCAGGGAATTTGAAGTCGACTTGGGTTAGCCAACGAAGATTGGCAACAAGAGGTTCGTGTAATTCAGCTTCAAAAATGCTGCTGCACAAAGTCATGACTGGCTGCTGGCAAATTTCTGTTTTTTGTTATTTATCATGCCGTGTTCCTATTGTGTACTGCAGCTGCCATGTCAACTAAGGAGGAATCAACAACTGCAGGGAAAGTTGATTTTAAGAAGCTTCAGAATGGCAGGTAAGTCAAAGTTCCATCTCCAGATCAAAAAATTCTGGGACTTGGGAGAAGAGCTTTAATGCAAGAATTTCTTTGTTTTTGACATTAAAGCCAGAAGTTGCAAGCATTGTAATATTGTGGGTTGATGCAGCAATAATAATAATAATAATGTTAATGCATATGGGTTTGAGGTCTGCAGTGATATACGAGGAGTGGCAGTAGCGGGTGTGGAAGGGGAGCCTGTGAATCTCACAGAAGAAACCACTGTGGCCATTGCTGCAGCTTTTGCAGCATGGCTTGTTGATAAGAAGAATTTACCTTCAACCACAAAGCTTCGCATCGCTATTGGCCATGACTCCCGAATATCTGCTGCTTCTCTACAGGTGTTGCTACATTCTAGTCTCTATACAAAGCAAGCTGCCAGTATTAACAAATTCTAATCTGTTTAGTGTTGTACATCTCAGGGGACAAAGTGTGTTTGTTGACCCACCTTGCAAGGCAAAAATCTTCAATTGATTCTACTGTGCAGGCTGCTGCAGCAAAAGGAATTCTGGGGGCTGGTTTAGATGTTGTCCTATACGGGTGAGTACTTTCTGATGAGACCAACTTACGACTTATAATTTTAGCTCTTCTCAGCTTGCAGTCAATTGGTATGTATTTATTTAAGGGTCATAAGAGTCTGTCTGTCTGGAGACTTGTGTGTGGATGAAAGGAGCAAGATCTGCTATTTGGACAGTTACCTATATTGTGTTTTTGGACTGGTATTTTATGTTCTCAAGAGGTTTTGAACAAATTGCTTTAGTGGATGGGATTGATGGCAGGTTGGCATCCACACCTGCAATGTTTAACAGCACTATAACAGAACGAGAAGACATACTCTGCCCAGTCCATGGAGCAATCATGATCACAGGTTGCTCCTGACGCTTTTAGTTGAGTCTCTGATCAAATGTATATTTTCCACCTTCTTAGCCATTTGATCAGACATTTGCAACCCTTTGGGCTATCACTTCAGGCTTTTGGACACCTTCTAGCATCTGCATATGTTTGTCCAGTTCTTTTCTTAAAGATTTGGAGTGCTCCCTTGATTCACATGAAGTCCATCAATGGGCTGATGTCTGCAATTTATTTACTTGAATGTTTCCTGATTTTCCATTATGCTTTAGCAGTTCAGGGTGCAGGTTCATTCTGCTGTACTAAACTAATTTCATGTCCTTTGCTTGCAACAGCCAGTCATCTTCCATGGAATAGAAATGGATTGAAGTTTTTCACTAATGAAGGGGGACTTGGCAAAAGCAACATCAGTGACATTCTCACAAGGGCAGCCAAGATTTTCTCTGAAAATCCCATGATATCAATTGGGATGAAAGAGGCACAAAAAATCAATTACATGCAACAGTACACAGCAGATCTAGTAAATGCAGTTCGTAGAGGAGCAGGAGGAAAAGGTGAGCTTGCAGATGTTAGCCTGTTGAGAGCCTTTTTGACAAAACACATTGTTTATGCAGAAGAAAACTCTTCTCACTGATGCTTTGCATGCTGTCTTGTTGGTTGCAGAGCGTCCTCTTGAGGGCTTTCACATAGTTGTTGATGCTGGCAATGGGGCAGGTGGTTTCTTTGCAGTATGTTCTGGTTGCCTCACACCTATTTTGCCTCCACCCAAAACTCATTTGCAGTGCATCAGCACAGCTCAATCTGATCTCTTTACTACTTATATTGTGTGCTTTCTATTATTACTCCAGTTATTTATGTTTGCTTGAAACCAGGTCCATTTGTTGCCTCTGATTTGAGCATAATGACTTGATTGGTCTGGCACAGGCTAGCGTGCTTGAGCCCCTTGGAGCAGTCACTAGAGGAAGCCAGTTTCTGGAGCCTGATGGTATTGAACACATTTCACCCTTTTTCCCACAGGTTTGCTGAAATTGTATTTCTCAGATCAGCATTGTCACTGTCACAAGAAGATGGTCTCATCATAGATGTGAACATGGGTTATGGGGAGTTTGATCAAGTGCAATTCTTTGTCTAATTGCCAGGCATGTTCCCAAATCACATTCCAAATCCAGAAGACAAGAAGGCAATGGAATCCATCACAAAAGCAGTCCTGGAACAAAAGGCAGATCTTGGCATCATCTTTGATACTGATGTTGATAGGTGCGTAGCCTTATTGTCGGCCTTTCAGTTTCTCTTGGATTAGCTTTGTTGACAGATTTATCCTTGACTTGAAGGACATCACCTCCGACTCTGTCTTCAAGTCTGTGGTTGGGGTGATGAAGGAATGTCTGGTAGCTTGATGGCAATTTATTACATTGGGCGAAGTTTTACAGGGCTGCTGCAGTTGACTCTAGTGGACGAGAATTGAACCGCAACCGACTGATTGCTCTCATGGCTGCCATTGTGCTAGCAGAGGTAAAGTATGTCTGGACATTTTGATCCTCCTCTTCACAAAAGTTCTGAGCTTGGAAAGTGTAGTCAAACTTTGTTAAGCTTGTGAAGTCTTCTTGTCTTCCATCTGCAAAGTAGTTCCTTGAATACAAATCAAGGGTTTAGGGTTTAGGGTTTAGACTGACAAAAGACGAGGGAAAGCCCATAAAAGCCTGCATTGTTTTTTGTGTGCATCCTTGATCAGCATCCAGGGACTACAGTGGTAACAGATAGTGTGACCTCAGATGGTCTCACCACTTTCATTGAAGGGAAGCTCGGTATGTTTTCTCAAAATACTTATTTCATGTTGCCAGGGGTAGTCTTCTTTGGAAAGAGATCTCTTATGTCACCTCGGAAGGAAACTTTTCCTACTTATGTCACTAGCTAGCTAGTTTGGCACCAGCTTGAGGCTATCAAGAGTTTTGCCACATTACTATTCGAGGTTTCAATTTTGTTTCTTGAGCATCTATATTGTGTTGCAGGTGGCAAGCATCACCGTTTCAAGAGGGGCTACAAGAATGTGATAGATGAAGGCATCCGCTTGGTCTGTCTTTTGGTCCCCAATTTCAACCCATGCTGTAATTTCATCCAGAGCTTTTTGGTTTCGTAACCTAAGTTTTGCCCAACAGGTGGGTGCAGTACTGTGCCAAAAATCAAAATTCAATTTTTACTAATTTATGACAGTGACAATGATGATCATGTCATGTTTCATACAGAACACAATTGGAGAGGATGCACACTTGGCTATTGAGACAAGTGGGCATGGAGCTCTTAAAGAAAACCATTGGCTGGATGATGGTGCCTATCTAATGGTATGTATGTTAAAGTTGTTGTCTGAAAGGTAGCTGAAACAAGGGCACTACTGAGCCCCAGTTTTGTTGAATTTGGGGACTAAATCATAAGTGAGAATGCAAAAAAAGTACATGGTGGAAAAAAGGGATGGGGGGGGGAGAACTAAACTGCTTTCTCACCTAAATTGGCCCTCATACAATTTTCACTCCTAGTTTTTTATTTGCCTTACTTTCACCTTCACTGTTGCTTATACTCTACACTTCATTAAATCAAATCTTGTAAAGAATGAAATCCTACAAAATCTTGGGAAGTCATATGCACTGAATGGTACCACCCACTTTCTCGTTCACCACTTGAATTGGGGATGAAACAGGGACTTGAGGGTCAAACTAAGGCCCAATGACAGCCGGACTTCATGGATAACTTTGTTGTAGGAGAGGGAATTGTGTATCTGGTAATCTGATGAGAAAAATCCATTGTGGAAGCCACTCATGAGAGTGGTTTACAGAAAGGAAAAAATAGAAACCCAAAAAAATAAATGTGATATGGCAGGTGAAGTTGTTGATTAAGCTGGCAGCTGCAAAGGCATCAGGGGAAGGCCATGGCAGTCAAGTGCTGTCAGATCTGATTGGAGAGCTAAAAGAAGCAGATATTACCACCGAGTTGAGATTCAAGATTGACCAGTCGCATCCAGATATTGGTGCTGGGTATCTGAGACAGCCAGCCATGCATCTTTCAAAATAGTTTTTTTTGTTTGGTTTTTTTCTGTTGACATTATTATCTAGCTGTTTTTCAGACATTCATGATTGGTTAGGTGTGAAAGAGAGCTTCTTTTTAAAACCCTGTATCTCACACCCTGTAGTAATGTTCCAGTCACATGTAGAAACAAAATAATATTCAATTCAATTTACTTACAATGATTGCATGTAATAATTCTACAGTTGCCTGTAAAGAATTTATTTTTGACCTGCTTTTTTTTCGGTTGCATGGTGTCAGAATTGAACTTTAAGTTTATTTTATTTTAATTTTCGGTAGCATGTAATAAAAATCTGTATAGACTGGAATGATTGCAGAGGTTTTAGAGACTATGGCGAGCAAGTGCTGAGTAACTTGGACAAGACGGTGGCTTCAGATCCAAACCTTAAGAAAGCGAGTGTCAATTACGAAGGGGTATACATCTCTCTTTGTCCCATTATCAGTTCTCCACATTGTATATGCATTCTGCATGTGAGGTAGGGATCTCCTTTTGTCCAGACATCAATTCTTAATGTTGTACATGTGTGCTTTACAGCAGATATCACCAAAAATGCATAAGATATTCTGTACTTGATCTAATCACTCCATATTGCTTCAGGATGCTTGTGTCGAGTTGTTCAATGTGACTTACCAGAGCTACTACTTATACTATGGTATTGAAACACAAAATACTAGTTTCTTGGGTTACTGGTTTTGAGCACCTAAAAGGTTTCTAAAGTTTTTGCTCTGGACCTCTGGGGCTTGCTTTCTTGAGAAACAATAGATTCGAGTGTCGGGATATGGTGGTTGGTTCCTGCTGCGACTCTCCTTGCATGATCCTGTGCTTCCATTGAACATTGAGGTAATGAATGCTCTAAACTTCTCTACCAATCTTCTGTATTGGCAGCCACCTTGATTTGCCCACCTCATATACACAATTGCTTTTTCTCCCTTGAACCAATTCACTGTATACATCACAATTGCTCGCTTGACACATCCATTTCTTGAAACTCATTGTAACATCCTTGTGTCAATTGTCAAATGATATGATGATGCAGGCTCCGTCACAGGAGGCTGCAGTGAAGCTTGGCTCAGCTGTGTTAGCAGCTGTGCATGAGTTTGGGGCTCTTGATGTTACACCACTCCAGAAGTATATTGCTGGCTAAACCCTAAACCCCAAGTGCTAATATCTCAACACCTGTGTGCACAAAGGTTACTTTTATGGAGCCTTTTGTGTTCTTTGAACTTTGACACACCACATAGACAAGTTTCATGAGATTAAGTCAATTATAATAGTAAGCTCTTATTCCACTGGGTTCTCTGGTTTCTTCTTCCTTAGCAAGATTTGATCTCTTTTCCCAGTGGATTATCCAAATAAAATCTTCCCTCTTCTTCCTTCAGTGTCAGTGGGAGACATGGCACTGTGAAAAGGTTCACTTACTGTTAGAAGGATTTGGATTTATCATATAAAGGAGGCATTGACATTACCTGTTTGTAATCCCAGCTTATGAAAACGGGAAAAAATGTCTCAACTTTTAGACACTCAGAATACCTGATCACTGCTGAAAATTAAGTGTTGTTGGAAGATGATCCGAGTCTTCTGAGTTTCTCCTGAATTGATGTCCACCCTCAATTATGAGGATGCATACTAAGTTCTAGCCCAAACAATTGACCTGCTATTTCTTACTGGTCTGTTGGCTACAAGCAATATACAACCCAGACCACTATTTTCAGCATTTCTACATACAGATATTGATAAGTTGACCAGATAATGTGCAACCAAATGATAAATTTGGATATGCAACAACCCTTCCACACTGCAAGATGTCACCTCCTGATGATGAAAGGAAAAAGACAATGAAGAGGGGAAAGGAGATTTTGGATTGCCATAGCTCTGCACATGAAATGTAGAATACACCACAAAACTTCCCTCACCCTGAGCTCAGTTGTTTTGGAGCTATGCAGAATAATGCTACATCAAGCTTTGACATTGGTGATGCACACTTGCACCCAAGGGCATAGTCAGTCAGAGTCATCATTGGCATTGTTTACAAAACCAGATGTTTTCAAATAGGTTATGGTCTTTCGAGAAGAGACATTGGAAACTCTTTATTGAGTTCAAACACCAGAAGCCCACTTGTATGATGACAAAATACCCTTTCCCTTCAAAACAAGGTTGTTGAGGAAGTTGATTATTTCATTGGCAAAGACTATCTGCTGCCACTCCAGACTTTTGGTTGCAATTTGATCATGAGCATGACAGGATACCATTTCCCTTCAAAGGAATGTTGTTGAGGAACTTGACTGTTTCTTCAGCAAAGAATATCTGCTGCTGCTCCAGACTTATGGTTGCAATTTGATCATGATCTTGGTAGCCATAATCACCCACTTGATAGTGGTTGGCAGAATCAATAGGAATAAATTGTGTTGTATTCAAATTCACCAAGGGCCCAAACCCTTTTGGAGGTGGATCCACATTGAGATCCCGATATCTTTGGTAACCCCCTGGGCTTATGCAATCAAGAGTCCCATAAATTTGCACCACAGGCAGCTCAGACAGTGTTAGGTTTGTGCGCCATACACCTGCATGAAGGACTGCTGCATATACTCTTCTACCATAAGCACCAGCATACAAAGTTGCCCCTGCACCACCTAATGAATGCCCTGCAATTGCCCACCTATCCTTGGGGACCCCTGCAAGATCAGTAAGAGTAATTTGTTCATCAGCTAGAGGCAGCAGCCTTTGGGGAAATATGAACAAAGGTAAATACATCAACAGAGGGAGACAACAAGATTTGAAACTGTAGTACAAGATTAGCTTGAACCCATTCTCTGCACAAAGGCACTAGCATGGTTTTCACCAACACCAGCTCAAAGAGTGCTTTAACATATCCCACCAAAGTTTGGTTCCACAGTAATCCTAATGGAAGAAGACCAAGTCAGAGGTTTCGACCCAGTGTCTGACAACCTATCTCAGTTTGTTACAGTGAGAGAAAGAGCTGATTTTTTGTGCTCAGATATGATGTGGATACTCAATAGTTTGATTGGTTCCAAGCAAAAGTTGTTGAAAGTTGTAAGGGAGCTCTTGACATTACCAGAAAATACAGAGAGGTTGGAGTTGAGTACAACATTTGCATCCTGAAAAGTGAAGACAGCATTACGTAATGGTTGCTGGACTACAACCACCAAGTGCCCTCGTGCAGCAATCTCAAAAGCTAGAGGAAAGTATGCACGGCCATCCACAGCAGCACCAGGGTAGTAAATGATACCTCCTGTGATCTGACTTGGGGTGAATATCCACCATAGCCGCTGCAACAGAGACCCAAACTGTTAGCACCTCTATGCTGATCGTGCTTCCCCCAGAATCAAAGTTGCATCACAGTAACATGAGACCGCATATACATCATCTGGTAAGCATTTGTGGAAGCAATCACACCTCTTGAACTTCTCAAATTGCTCACAATGACAAATTTTCTGCAAGGCCGGAAGGGGGCATAATACCTGGGGGCTCGTGCCAGGAATGGGAAGCTCTGTGAAGTTCACACGGATATCACCTGGGTAAGGTTTTGAATCGTTATGCCCCGGAGTGAGCTTCTCATTGTCCCCATAGGAAAGTGCCCTTGCTGAGGCAACTGACCAGCGAGAGAACGTGACTACATAATTTAATTCATTTGCAATGGAATCCACATCATCAGAGGTCAAAACCCCCTGACAATCCTGAGATGGGTGTAGCTCATTGCCCTTGCAATCACTGTGCACAAAATCAAAGTGGCCCAAATTTGGAAACAGTACAGTTCTGGTGTCTCCTGCAGGAGAAATAGAATGACAGGGATTCACC
>Ga0209208_10004865_pt1 | contig 18874 bp, 24 predicted proteins | sample S1TSphfallax_3_FD_187694 | JGI IMG/M metagenome (GOLD analysis project Ga0209208, IMG submission 187694) | Host-associated microbial communities from peat moss isolated from Minnesota, USA - S1T2_Fd - Sphagnum fallax MG (SPAdes) (version 2) | ecosystem: Host-associated > Plants > Peat moss >... | reverse complement strand
TAATTGATAATCGAAGGCAGATTACAGCCCAAGGTCTGGGGTGTCAATCCCTGCATTACGTGACGGAAAGATGGAGCTCATTCCGCATTTCATATTGTTGGAAATTACAGAATGCTAATTTCTTGCTGCAAGGATGGACCCACCACCCTCGGGGGTGTTTTACAAAATGGAATGCCCACTTGCAAGGTCAGAATGACCTATGAAACTAAATGGCAGAGATAGAGATCCAACGCTTATTGTGTCACAACAAGGCCCCCCGTCTCTGACCTCCTAACAAATGAGGAGCTCCTCAACTCTACGGCTCAAATTGATCTCAAACAACACTCTATATGGAATAGAATTGTTCCGTCACAAAATCGGGGAACTTTTTTGAAAAAAACGAAATGTTCACCCACTTTGTGGAGGGACAATTTGAATTTTTCAAAATCCTTCAATTGTTTTGAAAACCCTTACCCACCTTGTTTTCACGGCATTTAACGGCCCAGTCCTTGGGCATTACATTACCTTACACAAAATGTTCGAGCCACGAGGAAATTACCTTATGCACTAGCTTGGAGCCAGAGGTTTGTTACAAAGGCTCAAATCTGTAGTACAATGTGTCATAAAGTTATCCGTAAAGTCAGGCGATTGGGGGGGGGGGCGAGAATGGCCAGTTTCGGCATAATAGGGCATCAACTGGGAATGAAATTTTAGAAAACGAAAGAGAACTGGTAACCCAAACTAGTTTTTCCACCAATTTTGGTGCTAAACTCAGTTTCATCCCCTCTTTCCTTTTTTCCTGAGCGCCTCCACTGCTGCTGCTGCTAGGTGTATATAATTTCCCCGCTCTTACCTGTACAGCTACTATGACTACTCTCGAACCTTCCTTGTGCATTAAATGTTTGAGTTCCAGCATTTCATACTGAGATTTCATAAAATTTCATTACTTTGCAGATACCATTGAAAGAGGGGATACGGGGTGAAAGAGAGAGTGACTTTATGGATAACTTGAATATTGCATATTTGTATTCCACAATGATTATCATTACCTATTCAACACATTTTAGCCTTTGTTTTTCCAGATAATATTACCAAGGCTAAAATATGTTGACTAGGTGACGATAACCATTACAAATTTACCCCGAAGGGTAGGCAAAAAACTTGACACTGCAGTCAGTATCTTCGCAGCTTTGACTCATGACTGTTGAATAATTAATTATTTTTGAAATTGTCATGTCGATAAATCGAATATAATATACTTGAAGATTCAATATTTTCCTTCACAAGTTTTTGTGATTTGAGTGTCTATTATTTTTGTGTTGAAAATTTCAACATTTCTGAAAATAATATTAATTAGTGTTGAAGCTGCCAAGGAAGTAGGGGTACCACCCTCACAACATTGGTTTGCTGCAAATGAGCTTCGACCATTGTGCAGGTGTGGGACTGACCTTGTGGTAAAGGTCCCACTTGGCACTCCTGTGGTAAGGTGGGAACAGGCAGGTGGGACCAATTTGGCAGGAGTGAGGTTCCTCATTGGTCCCTTTAGTGGGACCTAAACCTCTAAGGTGGGAGTCAGTGTAGGAACCCAGTAATGGCAGGGGCCTAGCTGTAGGTACCTACCTACATGCCCTACTAGGTACATGCCCTATAACTGAGACTGAGCACTTGTCAGAAGAAGAAGAAGAAGAAGAAGAGAAGGAAATTCTGGCCTTCTTCCGTCTTCGCTGCACGGCAGACTTTGGTGCCGGAAGGGGAGCCGAAGAGAGCACCAGATTGTGCACGCCACACCAACATCTGTGCCGCAATAGCGATAGGAGGAACTTGACCTCTGCACTCTCCTATTCATGCTCGTTTTTATTCCAGCCGATTCCTGCGGCTGGTTGCGGAGATTTTAGCGGTCAAAGGCGGTAAGTTAAGTAAGCATAAGAGGAGTAGGAGGAGGAGGAGGAGGAGGAGGAGGAGAGTTGGTGGTGGCTGTGGAGAACAAGGGCGGAGGAGGAGACGAGAGTTGTAGGGTTTGTTACACCATTTGCGCAGGTGAGCGATGGCTCTGTCTGGCATGCGGGGGTTGTCCGTGTTCATTAGCGATGTGCGCAATTGCCAGAACAAGGAGCAGGAGCGTGTGCGTGTCGACAAGGAGCTCGCTAATATCCGCACTCGCTTCAAAAATCAGCGGGTACTTGTGAAGAATACCCTCCTTCTTCTTGTTGATTTTTGTTGCCTAGATCCAATATCGGGCGGAAATGATGAATGGTCTCCTTACTGCTGCCGCTGCAAGAATGAAACAAAGAAATGAGATCATGGTTGTTTCTTGCTTACTCACCCTTTTTGTGCTCTTTTGATTTAGACCCTAGGGCATTTTTCTCCTGTTTTGTGGTACGATCTCCCAAGTGGATGATGCAGCGCTGCTGTGGAATAGGGTTCTTTGGGGGTGAAGTTGATTATGATGTGCAACAAGGAAGTTTTTTTATGTAATCTTGTGGCATGCAATGCAACCCTTTGGATACTGCTCGGTGTCTAGGGTATTGTGGTTGGGGAATGATGATATTTTCATCTCTTCTGTACATGTTTCCAATGTTGGTATGAGACACAGAGGGTGATGAGGTTTAGTAATGTTCAGGTTGAATTGCCAAGCAAAAACGTTTGGTGATAATGATCCAGTTCTTTATGGACACCCAGCAATGATCTGGTGATTCCCCATTGATTCACTGATCACTTGTTGTCACAGATTGTGAACTGCAACTGCACCACTTGGTGTTGTACTGTAGCCCTAATATTGTGAAGAATGAGAGAGAGAGAGTGTGTGTGTGCGTGTGCATTGAAGGCATTGAGTATCTCAAGAGGTAGTTTCATGGAGAAAGTTTGGATTGAAGAGAGGAAGGTCAGTGAGGAACTGTGGCACTGAAATGGCCACTGGCAGCCTGAATGAGGTTGGCTTAGGGTTTCCTTTGTTATTCTGCTGAAGAGTGATTTTTGCTCCCATGTTTTCTGTCTATTTTGCAGGGCCTCACACCATATGAAAAGAAGAAGTATGTCTGGAAGATGCTTTACATCTACATGCTTGGCTATGATGTGGACTTTGGACACATGGAAACAGTGGCTCTCATTTCAGCTCCCAAGTATGCAGAGAAGCAGGTTTGCTTTCTATGATACAAACCATTGCTTTTTGTGATACCTTACCTCTTCCAAGAACATGATGATGCAATTGAGTACACTTGTTAACTGCTTTGTGCTCTCATGAAGCTGGCCTTAAGGGTTTCATTGAAGAATTGTTTGCAGCTTTTGTGCATTCTCAATGGAGTTTGTTAGATTACTTCCAGTGACTTGGGGTTAGAAATTGCCAAGATTAAATGTGATGAGATGTGATCACCTTCTCAAATGGAGGATTAGGGTTTAAGACCTGATGGACCCTGGGGAGCAGGTTGGCTATATTGTAACATCATGCCTGCTGAATGAGAATCACGATTTTCTGAGATTGGTCATCAACACTGTACGCAATGACATAATTGGACGTAATGAGACATTTCAATGTCTGGCTTTAACTATGGTTTGTTTCCCTTCTCTTTTTCCATTTTGCTCATCCAACTGGTTTGACATGGTATTTTGTGAGCAAGTTTTTGTTATTGAATGCCATTCAAGAGCATGAGGGTCAAGACCATCAAAGCTGTTATCACTGTTCATCTCATTGTCTCTAACAAAAGTCATTTTTGTTTGATGGTTAAGGTTGGGAATGTTGGTGGGAGGGAGTTCTCGGAGTCATTGGCACCAGATGTGCAAAAGTTGCTGGTAAGAGTTTGAAGACATCCTGGAAGTATGTTTGCCATGGGTTGACTCCATGCTGTATGTCAGGCTGCATGTGATGGCAACTAGCCACATGCATTCATTATGAAGCTGATGGTTTGATAGTTTTTGCTTCAGACACATGGTTGTCACTGCACTCTTTCTTGTCAAGTGTGTTCTGTCCATTTGCTGGAATTGGCACTACAGTTAGCTTCAAAGTGTTTTTGTGCTGTTTTCTATGCTATCTCATCAGTATAAACTCTTTGTGTTATGGAGTGAGCAAGCCATGAGAAGGACAGATTGAGGTCATTTGAATAGAATGAGATTGATATATATTTATTCTGAGAGCAGGTAATACTTGCCCATGGTCCCAAACAAAAGAGTGGTGTGGTGGAGTAGACTTGTGGTGGCAATAGCACTGTCATATAGTGTTTCACTTTGTGGCAAAGGGGTTATGTGCCAGGTTTCCAACACTTGCAGACCGCTGGTGCGCAAGAAGGCAGCACTGTGCCTGCTTCGACTGTATCGCAAAAATCCTGATGTAGTCAATGTTGAAGGCTGGTGAGTTGCTGGATCCCTTGAAAGCTATATCATTTTCACTGCCATGTTTGTACAATGATGTCTCATGTGAACACAGTTGGATGTCAATCTGTAGGCTGAAAATTTCAAAACACTTTGATTCTTTGAGCAGGTCTTGTTTTTGCTGGAGGTTGTAGGTATATTTGTGATTAAGTTGGATTAAGGATACAACCAAGAGATTGTTCATATCTATTGTGTCTGCCATCTGTGTTTGCATGAACTGTCTTATGGATGTATGTCCTCTTTTCCCTTGCTTGTGTATTTTGTGCAATCTCTGATTTCAAAACTGGCACCTGGAACTCTGTATTTTGTGTATGTTTTGGCTAAATGTCAGAGTTACCATCTGGCTTATTGCAATTCCATTACTGTAATCTGTCATTTGTTAATTTGTCTCTGTTCTCTGTTGCTTTAAGTATCTATATTTTTTGGGAATTTCTCTTTGACTGCTTCTAGAATTTCTTTTGCATCTGGATTGTATCTTGAGCTTCTTGGTTCCTGTTTTCATGGGTGTTGTATCTCTATGCTCATGTAGATAGAGTGTTTATGATTGGTTCTACCTTGATCATCATAAGACATAAGATGGTACAACATGACAGTGACAGTGGGGTCCTGGATAACAGGTCACAACAAATGGTGCAGTTGCTGGATGAGCATGACCTTGGGGTTCTAACTGCTGTAATGAGTCTACTAGTGGCGCTGGTAGCAAGCAATCCAGATGGTTACTGGAGTTGTCTCCCCAAGTGTGTACACATACTGGAACGCCTCACCAGGAATCAAGACATTTTGCAAGAATATACTTATTATGGCATCCCATCTCCTTGGCTGCAGGTGAATCGAATGTCTCAATATAATGATGAATTCTTGAGGTTCCTGAAGTCAAATCTTGTTGGAAAGATCACTGCCTACACAGCCTTTATGGCTTCTGGTGTAGCTGTTGAGAAACACTCTAGTCAGGTCTTTACCAGCTCACGTGACTGCACATACTGGGACTTCTGTTTGATGTCTAATTGATGAGGAGATATATGCAGCTCATCTGCCAGCAGCCATCAATTGTGTGTTGAATAGATGTATAAGGTCTGATCTGACATTTTGGATGTTTTGATGGGAGCAGGTGAAAACCATGAGGGTGCTACAATACTTTCCAGTGGTTGAGGACCCTAATGTCAGAAGGGGCTTGTTTGATGTGAGTCACATCTTCCTAACACTCTCTACACACCTTGAGTTCATGCTATGTGAATGAAACAAAATTGCACTCACAAGTGTGCAAAACGAGTATGCTCTCTGGTGATGTGTTGTATGATTTATTCCAACCAGATGGGAATGGGACAGTGCTAACTATTGGATGTTGGATTTCACAAGATGTCTTGTTAGCTGGTGAACTCAATTTGTCAACCATTATATGGCTGGACACTGATTTTCATGCTTGCACTTTGCTTCATTGACTCATGCCAGCTGATGTATTGAGTTAGGTGATTGTTGCAAGGTCAGGAGTAGCTAGTGACAAACTCATAGCCATCCACATACTCACAACAATTAAGTTTCCTTTCTTCCAGTGATGTCAGTGTCCAAAATGTTCATTATCAATCAGCTGTCAGAGATCACCCTTCTGTCCAACTATTATCTAGTTAATCTGGTGTCCTGTTAAACGAGTTAGTCTATTTATGGGTGAGGTGTCACTGCCAGTTCACTGGATGCAGATTGAGGTTGAGATAATTGAGACATGGATTGTTGCAGGTTCTACAACGCATTTTGGTGGGTACTGATGTGGTGAAGAATGTCAACAAAAACAATGCCTCACATGCAGTGCTCTTTGAGGCCATTGCACTGGTGCATACCTATTTTATCTCTTGGGTTTTAATAAATGTTCATTCATCATGCTGTGAGTAGACTGGGGACAGGCTGATGTCTGTTGACTAGATGCTTCTTGTTTATGTATGAATGATACTAGTGGGCGTACAAGAATCATTCTTTTAGAGGGAAGTCCCTACAAAATTGATGACTGAGGGTAAAAGCTCAAAGTTTTAACATCTAGCAAAACTGAAGCTTCATTGGATTTGGGTTCCTTCAGGGCATTTTGTCAAGCATGATGTGGTTTCATGACTGAATGTCTACAACAGTACATGATGTGATTGTTAAAGATCTATTGCAAATTTGCTAATGTACCTGGATGGGCCTTGTTTTGGGTGACAGGTGATGCACCTGGATGCAGACAAGGAGATGATGTCCCAGTGTGTAGCATTGCTGGGCAAGTTTGTTGCAGTACGCGAGCCCAATATTCGGTATCTTGGCTTGGTTTGTTCTTCTTAGCCCCTTCTCCTGATAACATTCATGGTGTAAAACAGATGTCCAGTTTTATTGTGTGTGGGTGGGATATAATCTCACACAGTAGGATTGACTTTTGGCATTATAAAGTGGGCTGCATCAGTGGAGTATTGGCCTTCTAATAGTGGGTGCAGGAGAAGCTTATATATTCATATGAATTTTTTGTTTGCAGGAAAACATGACACGGATGCTATTAGTTGCAGATGTGAATGAAAGCATCAAGAAGCATCAAGCACACATCATATCCTCTCTCAAAGACCCTGATATCAGGTATATTTCTCTTGGTCCTGCCAATGAGGTTTTTGAAAGGACAGAAGAGGGCATGAAGCAGTCATGGAATTGGTGAAAAACTGCTTGATTCCTTAGCATGGGAGTTGCAAGAGATTGGGGATTTTTCCAAAATCAAAGACCTTCACAATCCCCAACATGGAGAGGGGTTTTTCAGGCTTGAATAACAGGACATTGCTTAAGTTTAATGTGTTTGGGAGGGGGGACAGTATCCGGAGGCGGTCGCTTGATTTGCTATATGGCATGTGTGACATCAGCAATGCTAAGGATATTGTAGAAGAGCTGTTGCAGGTCTCACACCTATTCCTACTTGAGATTCAATTGGTGATGCATTTGCAATGAGACAACCTTAAAGGGAAGCTTCATTATCTGTTCGCATTCTTTCTATACTGATTGTTTCCACGGCCTATTTTGCAGTATCTGACTACAGCAGATTTTGGCATTCGTGAAGAGCTTGCACTGAAAGCTGCTATTCTTGCAGAAAAGTTTGCCCCAAATCTTGCATGGTATGACTGTTTCCTCTTCCATAGAGTTTCAGAGTATCTCTTCACTGTAGAGATTGAGGCCAAACTTTTGTGCCAACTGGACTCAGTTCTCAGAACAGCCAGAACATCAATCAGTAATGTATTCCTCAGAGCTAGCATGCAATAACATTGTGATTTGACCATTTTGCTGTCTTCCTTTTGGGGAAAAATGTTGCTTGCAGGTATGTGGAAGTTATACTGCAGCTGATTGAGAAAGCTGGTGACTTTGTGAGCGATGACATTTGGTATCGAGTTGTCCAGTTTGTCACCAACAATGATGACCTCCAGGTATAGCATATGGACATAGCTTCCTGGATGTTTCTGGCAACATGAAGATGGCTTTGAGAATTTGATATTGTTCCTCAGATAGACAATGATTTAGATATGACAATATTGAACCATTACTGCTCAGAGTTTCAACTTCTGTGCCATCTGTGCCTGACTCATTGAGGACCCTGCTAGTAGAAAATCCTCCTTCAAACTTCAAGTTCTCTTCTGATCTTGTCCCAGACTGCAAGTACTTAGAAAGTGGATTATTGCATATTATCTATCCACTGAAATGTGTTGTGGAAGATAGGCATTTGCTGCAGCAAAGGCTCGGGATTACCTTGACAAGCCAGCGGTGCATGAAACCATGGTGAAGGTGATGATCATTCTGAATCACAGAGACTTATGAATGTTTTAGCGCTGAAACTTTTGTCTAGCATTGAATTGTGGACAACTAGGAATAGCATTTGCTTGACATGTTAATTGTATGGACAGATTGCTATGAACCACATTGCTGTAGTTTTCTGGAATGGATACTGTGTCACTAGGCTCAGGGGTTGTTTACTTTTGCTCAAAAGATCCAGATTTGAGATTGGTGCAGGTGGCAGGATACTTGCTCGGAGAATATAGCCATCTACTGGCCAGGCGACCAGGTTGCAGTCCCAAGGAGGTGTTCCACATCATTCATGACAAGTTTCCAACTGTCACGTACACCCTCTGCCAATGTTATCACCTTTCTGGGTGTACTGTCCTGCAGACGTGTTTGTTACTGACCCTGAACAATAAAGGAATTGTGCTATCCTGTTGCCTACTATCACAAGAGCAGATCTTACCTCTCAGATTGCTAGCAGTCAAAAGATGTGGCCCTCTCAGGTCAAATAGAGATGGGCTATTGGAGGAGGTGTAAGTATTGGAGGCATGATGGTCTGCTGCTTTGCACTCAGACATGAGTGTGTTGATCCCTTACAAGGGAGTGATTTTGCATGTTTTTCTGAATGTTGCATCTGTCTTATTTAGTTTTGTGATGTTTTGCAGAACTCCAACAAAGGCACTATTGTTATCAGCATATGTGAAGATACTGATGCACTCTCAACCTCCTGACCAAGAGTTACAGGCACAGGTTGATGAAGTATTTAAGAGGTAGCTTTCTTTCAATAGCTTGTATGGGATTTGTTTTTTTATTCTCATTCTGTGATTCCCCAAAATAATACTCTCTCCTTTTTTCTCATGCTTTTTTTTTGATTAGCCTCTTTGTTGGCAAGTAGATGTGAGAGCTTCATTGATGCTGAAGTACAGCAGCGGGCAGTGGAGTACATCATTCTGAGTCACAAGGGACCATCAATGGTGGACATTATGGCAGAAATGCCTAAGTTTCCTGAGCGTCAGGTGCATGTCTCTTGTGATCTGATTACCATTAGGGCTGATTGTCCCTGCATTTGGTATTTGCTTCAAGAATTGCATGATCATACTTATGCTCAAGATTCTTTTTGATGGGGTATGGGTCTGATGGGAGTTTAGTCAGCACTAATAAAGAGAGCAGAGGATGCTGAAGGAGAACCCACAGAGATGAGTGCAACCAAGTTGCGGCAGCGACAAAACTCTATGGCCTTGGTTGTTGCAGACCCAGGCTCTGCCAATGGTGGCCTTCCTCCACCTTCTGTATCCAAGTCTTCATCCACAACCCACTACAGTACGGTATGGCAATAAGTTTTGATGAAGGCGAAGTTCTGATGGATTTAGACCATAGGCTAAGAAAGAAGTGATTCTCACTTTGCCAGTGTGAAGTTAAGAGGGAGAACTCAAAATGGTAGCTCAGGGATTGAATGGAAAACATGTATAACTGCAGAAATCCTCAGAATACTCATCAAGAGCCACTTTAGAACGAGCCACAACATGACAGTCTGGCTTTTACATTTCTCATGCAGGAGCAGTTGGCATTGCCAGAACCCCCCCCACCAGCACCAGAACCAGCAGCACCGGCAGCACTGGCAGCACCGGCAGCACCTCAGAGTGCTTATGCAAATGGAACAAACAAGGCACCAGCACCTGCATCAACAAATGGTGACTTACTGGGAGATCTATTAGCACCACTGGCCTTAGAGGCACCTCCAATTTCCACTCCTTCCCCCCTCACTCAATCAGCTGATCCTGGAGAGCCTCTAGCTCTGGCACTATATGATCAGCAAAACCAGATCAAGGTAAATTTTCTTCATGTTTGTTGTATCTCCCCTGGGCCTCATTTCAATCTTTTGTTAGATGATCTTGCAGTACAGCTTGATTTGGATATATGTCAGAACATATGGTGCCCGTGACATCAGGTTTTGATTTGTTGTACTGACCACATATATGATAGCTGGCTTGCTTGGGTATTTGGATTATTCCAGTAAGATTGTTTTTCAATGAAATGTGGCATCCTCTGATTCATACATCTTTCAGTTGTTATTGAATTAAAAAACAAGTTTAGGTGAAGATCAAGGAAAATATGCCTGATGAAGCAGGTTTGCTGAAGGAATGTCTATTGTTTACACCAGTCAGGAAGAGAACTGTGATCAGTGCTAGTTCTTGTAATGGTGCCTCAGGACTTGAGCATTCTTGCAAGATCCCTGAGCATGTGATGTGCTTATGTGATGCAGCCCATTGGAAGTATTGAGGATTGGTTTCGGGCACTGTCTTTGAAGGACAGTGGTGTGCTGTATGAGGATCCCTATATCCAGGTTAGTATTGCTCTTGTTAGCAATGAGAGACTGGCATCCTTGGTTCAAGACCATAACTTGCTTACGTCTGCACTAACATGAGACTTGTTTGTCAGATTGGGATCAAGTCTGAATGGCGGGAGGCTCAAGCAAAAATGGTGTTGTTCCTTGGGAACAAGCATACAGCGCCATTGGTTAACATCAGGGTTTTGATACTGCCAGCTCCTCACTTAAAGATGCAATTCTCTCGAGTTCCTGATACCATTCCTCCAAGAGCTCAGGTTGCCTTATACTGATGCCTTTCATTAAGAATGCAACTGGACTATTATTACTTGAAGTTTTGTTTCTTGCACAGAAATAATTGTGTCAGTCAGCTGTGTTCATAAATTATATCATTAATTCTTCTATAAATCCATCTGAGGATGACCATATACGTGATTCTTATAATGGGCACCAAGTGGGAATTGGATCCAAGGTTTCCAAGGAGAACTAGTTGTTGGTGTACCATTTACTCCAAGAGGAACTCTGGATCCAGTTATATCCTCAATTATTACCCACCTACCGTACAGGGCTTTGTCATGTCTCCTCACCAGCCACTATCAATTTCATTACATTCTGGCATGATAGTTGATGCTGTTGTGCTGCCCCCTACCAATATATAGTATGGAATGGTGGAGCCCCTGCCCATTATATTGGGTCAGGTGCAAGGAAAGCCTGTTAGAGCAAGCTAGGTGATCCAGTCAACATAATGAGCAAGGGTGAGAGCATTCCATGATACATCAAGGTTGGGTGGCAGATTCAACCATTTAGAAAAAAAATTATGTTCAAGAGACACATTTTGGTCACTATTATGAGTGTCTGATCACCATCCAAAGATTATGTCATATAATCTGGTCAAGAAAAGCACAGAATCTGCCACCACAGACCTTAATGCTTTGGGAGTTGCTGTGAACCCTGACTTGTGGACCAGCGAGGCATGCACTAGTTGATGATTGGTATGATTTGCAGGTGCAAGTGCCTGTGGAGGTGACATGCTTGAGTGCCAGCAGGGAGACTGCAGTTCTTGACTTTAGTTACACCATCTCCACTCTGCCAGTGAGTATCTTATCTTTCATCTGTTTGCTGTGTTTTCTCAGCCTTATTCCTGCTCACTGTTTTTACTTGTATCATGCAATTACTGTACTGTGTAGTGTGATGGAAAATGAATTCCTACTCTTTTATGGGTCATTTCCTCTGACATCACTGAGTACAGAGTGTTGCCTTGCACTGTTTCCTCCCTGTTAAGGAAATTTAGCATAGATCAGGATGGCAGTTGACTCTGAAATCCATGTAGCATCAATGTGAATGTGTGCATGTGTTTCTTGGTTCTGAACATGGCTGGGTCTTCTGGTTGTGTGTTCTGCACTCACATTTATGTGCTGTCAAGAACAAGGGAAAATTGATTGTGGCCTGCCATGCATCATGCTGATGGCCCCTTTATCAGAAACAATAACCAAATTAAGTCTACACTTTATTTTCTTTGCCTGTGGAGTTAGCACTTTTTCCTTTCACTCTTTCCATCATCTATTTTTCTATCTGGCTTGCTCTGATATCTGATAACAGCTTATCCTTTATTTTGTTACATAGTGTTAGATGGATAGAGACTTAAAGGGCTTATAATATCCTGTTTTCTCTAAAGCTCAGCAACCTCAATGGAAACTTTGAATGTTGTGCACGAACAGGTCAATGTGAAGTTGCGTCTGCCAACTCTTATGAACAAAATTTTCCAAGCAGCTCCAGTATCAGCTAGTGATTTTGTGGCACACTGGCGAGCAATTGCTGGTCCACCCACAAAGCTTCAAGAGGTGGTAAGTACTGACACATTTATGGTTGGATCTCAACTTCATCTGCAAGACCATCAGTCTCCACTGAGTAACAACTTGAGCATCTTTGCCTGTGGGAGTTTTCTTGCATTTCTGTGTTATTTATGAGTACCCTGTGCACAGATTCCTCCACTTCAATGCCCTTCTTTCTTTCTGCAACCTTTTCACTCAACATCTGGTAACAGTTTGTATCTCCTGAGCTGAACTCTAGTAAGGCCCATCTACCTGTTTTGGTTGCTATGCTCTCCGAATGTCATAAGAGTGTTGTTGGGTGTTTCAATATCTTGCTTGTAATGACATCAGAAAAAAATGGGGAAATGACAGGTTCGGGGTGTAAGGCCCATGCCTGTTTCAGATATGGGAGACCTTTTCAACAGTCTTCACATTGGTGTTGCTCCTGGGCTTGTGAGTTTGAGCATACCTGTCCTCTCCCCAGACCAGAAGCTAGTCTTTCCATTGGTGTTTTACTTGGTGGTCCACTTGTCCTCTGAGTGGTCTACTAAACATTTCTTGTTCATACCCTGGGCATGACTTCTTTTAGCTCATATAGAATGGATTCAGAACAGCTATTTCACACATCAATGTCTGGATGTTTAGACATGCAGATTGAGGTCTTTCAGTATGATTCCAGTTTTCCATTACTTTTTGAGCTTTGTGAGAGCTGTGTCTTTGGGTAGCAGCATATTTTGTGACAGGTGGATTATGTTTTTGCAGGACCCTAATGTCAATAACATTGTGGCTGCAACAACTTTCTTTTCACAGGCTGGAGCTACTCTTTGTTTGGTACTGTACCTAGCATTGGCAACTTATGCTGACATTCCAGCTCTGATTTCTGCTTCCTAAAGGCCAGTGACAAAGTAATAAGGTGTTCAAGTGCATGTGATACAACTAGTTTGAAGGGGGTAGTTGAGCTGCAACTAATACCTTAGAAATTAGAGAGCACCAGCTTTTGGCAGACCCAAGTAACTGCCAATAAAGAGGCAGCACACTTATGAATGGTGCATGATGGAGTGGCAGATTTACATGCAATTGAGGAAAAGAGTTCATGCAAGAGGCTTGTCATATGTGTTGGCAGGTTCGAGTTGAGACAGATCCATCAGACAGGACACAAATGAGATTGACAGTTGCATCGCAAGACCCGAATGTGACCTATGAGTACAATTTTTTTGCCTATTCCCTTTACTTCTGTGTGCCAGGTTTGCTTTTGAAGCAGTTCATGAGGTTTGTCTACCCTCTCTATTTAGTTGACTGAGGAATTTGGTGACTGCAGGGTCAAGGAGTTCATTAAGGAGCAAGTAATCGACATTCCATTTGCCAGAACCCCTGCTCCGACACCCTCACCTGCTGTTATGGGGTTAACAGGTCCTGCTGCAGCCCTTGCAGGCCTAATTTGAGGACATGAAAGTTTTGCTGTCTGTCTTTTGCCTTGAGTTTGCACATTGTCTACATTATAAGTAGTCAGTGTTTTCCGGGAGTCCCTTCAATCTTGTTTAGTATGTCCTACATACAAAAAAGTCAGCAAATTTGTCTCAGTACATTTTAGCTTTACACGGTCTCTTACTATCCAGATTAGGATGCCTGACCCATTATGTAGGCCCTTTTAGAAGGGAAGATTTCGATGATACATAGAAAGTGCATACATGGTATGTGCTGCTAGGTTCCAGCTTAGGATTGAGGAAAGTGATGGCCAAAGTTGTGCTCGCACTGTCTCCTTAGTGTGGTTGCCTAGAAGGAAAAGTTGCAAGCTACAGCATATGTTCTTTGGAAGGGGGAATAGTAGACCATGCAAATGAAGATTGCTTATCCTCTGTAGATTACAGTATTTGTCAGGCTCTGTGTCCTGGTTCTCATTCATCAGGAATAAAGTAGTTTGTGGGTTGTTGCAAGGATTTGAAGATGGTGGCTTCTGGTTTTATTGTGATTTCTATTTGAACATCTGAAATACTGATTGGTGTTTAAGCCTTGCTGGATGGTTTGTTGTTCAGGAGCATGATAGTTACTCAAGTATTTGCTTGTAGCTAGCATAAACACTGTAGTTAGAGGAGTAGATTTGATGCCATCGGAAACAGAAGGGCTTGTCCCTCTAAATGGGAATAAGAATGGAAATGAGTGGAGAACAGGCCTGGGGCTGTTACAGACATCTGTCATGGGCATAGGGAAATCATGGATGAAAGAATATGGAACTACAGGGATGGCTGTGTCTAGGAATGACAAGATGGAGAATGAAAGCAAGAAATGGCTGACTCATAAATGGAATGGTGGATGGAATGACAAAGCAATGTGATAAATCCTACTGCCTTTCACATTATCATGACATTGTGACCCACATAGTTTCTGGGGTCCTGATACTTCTCCTCAACCTACTGCAAACTCCATTGCCTCACCACAATCCTGTGTGCCCTTGTGGTACTTAGGTGATGAAGTAACCTAAACCCACCATCACCTGTCCATCATCCACATGCCCCAACCATCATCACACAAGGGCAGAGGGCATGCACATGATTTACTGGAGACCTGTTGTTTGAGACATCCCTGGACTTGGACTCTTGGGACAGGACTTAAATGTGACCAATTTTGCAATGGCCTTGGTTCTGGATGTCAAAGGAGTTTGTCATCTCATCTTGCAAGGTCCTCAGTGCTTCTTTCCCACCTTCCCTTGTCAGGGTCAACATTTGGCCAGGATTTGATATTTGCTTCCACAGGGACCCCACCATAAGTATGGGTGCAAAAGTCCAGTTCTGCAAATACTGTATTCATGACTTCGTTGAATATTGGCACTCCTATGTCAAATAAATGTTTATTTAGTTTAGGAAACGAAGTTGGGGAGTTTCAAATTCAATTTTTGAGAATTTCAACAGTTGAGGAATAAGTCTGTAAAGTACACCTTGTGTTGTGTATTTGTAATAGTAACACAGTAGTTGGGATGGGTTTGATTCTCAAAACTTTCAACAAATACTAATAAAGTGTGTGTGTGTGTGTGTGTGTGTGTGTGTTTTTTTTACTAGACCTTTTGTGAATTATTTTGTGTTGAACATCAGTTGTAAGTATGGTACTAGATTGGTGGTGGGTTAACTCCCCAGATACATATGTCTCTGCAACCCAGTGTCCCAACTGATGGAAGGTTCTGGATCATGGCATTCTCCTCAACTATAGAATGGGTACCAAAGCCTGGGTCGAATAATTTGTCATTATCAACAGTGGTCCCAATGCATGCAGTTGAGTGTCTCCATTGGACCTTAGTCAATGGCTGGGTCCTCCTATGCTAAACAATGCTTACATCTTTTGGTGAATGATTATTGCACTTTTCTGCTCATGTTCAAAGCATTAGGAGCTGGGTAATGTTGGTGCTCTTCAACCTACTTGTCTAACCAAGGGCAGATTACCCACTGTAATGGGCAGCAGCTTGCCCCTTCTGTGGTATCACCTTGCAAATTGGTCAAAACTGGTAGACCTTACCAATAGGTTCTCTAATTTGGCACACCTCCTTTACATCCCTTCAAGTCTTGCACAGTGTGACTCTGTCACTTTTGTTGGGGTGGTGAACGCATGTGCTTGTGTCCCTGCACTTGAAGAAGCAGGTGTGCTCATGAGCAGATCGTTCAAAGTGGTTGTGAGTCAATTTCTTTTGTGGGAAATAGCTTGATTGAAATGTATGCAAAATGTTGGAGCATGGAGGATGCTTGGAGATTTGTTCAACAAGATGCCATCATGGGATGTGGTCTCTTGAAATGCCATTCTTGGAGGATGTGCCATGCATGGGCATGGTAAGGAAGCTCTTTAACATTTTGAATGGATGTGTGAAGGTGTACACCCAGATGATATCACTTTTGTTTTTCTGTCAGCTTGTAGCCATGCAGGTTTGGTGGATGAAGGCATGTGCAATATTCAGTGACCACGGACTATATGATTTCTGCAAAATTGGAACATTACACTTGCATGGTCGACCTTTTCAGTTGTGCTGGCCACCTATAGGAGGCAGAGAATATGATAAGGCACCCTGTAAGCCACATCTGGCTGCATGGAAGGCTTTTGCTGACTGCTTGCACAATTCATGGTAATCTGGAGATGGGAGAACATGTTGCTAAACGAATTTTTGAAATGGAGCCTGAAAATGTTGCAGGTTATGTGCTGCTGCTGATGCCGACAGGCATCTCTGTGAGAATGTTGAACAGCAGAGAAAGGAAAGAGGCGAAAAGAAACAGTGGGGTTGCACATGAATTGAAGTGACTAAAGAGGTGCATACATTTGTAGTTGATGATCAAGACCACCCTCAGATGATTGAAATCTGTGCAGAACTGAAAAGATTGTCAGGGCTCATGTATGATGCGGAGTATGTGCCATATATACTAAAATTTGTGCTACATGATGTGGAAGAAGAAGAAAAAGTGTTTCATTTGTGTCACCGTAGCAAGAAACTGGCTGTTGAATTTGGGCTCATCAACACAGCTCCTGGTACTCAACTCCAAATAATAAAGGATCAGAGGGTTTGTGAAGATTTTCACACTTCCACAAAGTTCATTTCAAAAATACTCGGGAGAGTGATCATGGTGAGGGATGTCAATCACTTTCATCACTTTGAGGATGGTATTTGTTCTCACATGGACTATATTGTTGATGCCAGTAGTCTGTATTTGTCATTTACTACATCAAGTTCATTTTGGTTTTTAGCATATCTAGTGGTATTTTTACACCACCAAAGTTGAACACCGTTATCAGATGTGGTACCACTGGGAAAGTGGCCATGGAGCCTCCTTGTAGTTTTGATTTCCCTGCCTCTACCAATTTGTACCATGTAGTTCTGGTGCCTCTCTCCTGATCTATGGAGTTAATGTGTACTCTAACTCAAATTTGATGAATGACATTTGCAAAGGGTTTCTGCAACATTAGAAATTTCCCCATTCCTTCCTGAATAAAGTATTGCTTTGGTGGTTGTCAATTTGCTGTGGCAAATGACTAGTGCGCCATTTCAGAATACTCCTGAGTGGATTTCCAGACTACCTCTACAAAGTTTCTCTCATTATTTCTCTGTGCCCACTGCTGGGAGTATTGATATTATGGTAGGCAGTCAATACTATATTTGTTGTTGTCAAGGGTCCCTGAACATGTGTATGACTATTGCTGATTATCAAACCCTTCATCAGTTTTTGGTTTTTTGTGTTACACTCGTTGATTTGTTATTGTAGTGTTGTTGATCTAAAGCCTTTGTATGACTATTGCTGATTATCAAACCCGTCATAAGTTTTTGTTTTTTGTTTTGTGCTCATTGATTTGTTACTGTTGTGTTTTTTATCTAAAGCCTTTTGTATGACTATTGCTGATTATCAAACCTGTCCTCAGTTTTTGGTTTTTGTTTTATGCTCATTGAATTGCTACGGTTGTGTTTTTGATCTAAAGCCTTTTGTAAGTACTATGTAATCTTTTTAGTTGGTCATCATCTTTCAAATTCTATCCAGGTTGCATTGAATCACATGGAGATTTTATGACGACTTATCAAGACATATGATTTAGCTAAGAGGGATCTCTCTCATCAAGAGAGTGTGATAATAGGCCTATATTTGCTTGACAGCAATGTTCCATGCAAGATGTCACACCACAAAGGACTGGTACAAGTATCACCAGTTTTTGTCACCGTCAATTTTGTTGAAAAGGAAGTGTTAGTATTGCAGTTTTCCCATGCATTGAAGGATCATTGAGTTTTCCCTGAGCAATTCTAGTACCAAAACAACAAACAAACAACAATTGATTGATGTGTCTAAGTACTAAGTACGTTGTTATTCGATTCCTTGAGGACCATCATAAAGCACTCGAAGGTTTTTCGCTGTATTTGTGAATGCACCTCCTCAGCAGATTTGTTTGTCAGTTGAAGGAGCCTTTTGTGCTTTAGGCTGGGGAAGGTCTGCTCCCAGGAGCCTCCCCTAATTTGAGGGCCAACACCCTCGGATGCAGATTGCAATTTGGGAGTGACTCAAGATGATTGTGACCAAATGAATGTGGAGGAGGAAACACAAGCGTATATTCAAATAATTTGCAACATAAGAATATATGGTGTCATTGGACCCAAGTTGTCATTGCATAAGATGTAATTAGTTGATATATATTGAAGACAAGCAACAATCCACATGAATGAATCCAAACTTAACTTGCACTTATAAATTCCTTTTAGGGCCAAATAACATGAACTTAAAACTACCTCGAGAGGTCGAGAGGTCAATTGGATGTAAAAACAAGCAACATGTACTACTACGAGTGGAATCACTACTTTGTTTTACAACTTTTTAGGGTAAAACATTCAACTCGTGTTGAAAGTGTTCCATATATTCTATTGGTGTTATATTTTTTTAAACATTAGTTCTGAAAACATACAATTGGAAATGAATTTAATCAATATTATAGAATATCCAAAAGCACTTTTTAAGTGATCTAATTAATTTTTGCTTTTATAACTTATCCTAATAAAACTTTCAGAACATCAGTCAATGCATCATGAGTTTGTTGAAACTTACTACTTAAAAAAAAATCCCCTAAATATAGCTCTCTTAACCTTCTGAAATTTCAATCCTCTTGAAAGTTCCGCAAATTT
>Ga0209208_10004864_pt1 | contig 18876 bp, 10 predicted proteins | sample S1TSphfallax_3_FD_187694 | JGI IMG/M metagenome (GOLD analysis project Ga0209208, IMG submission 187694) | Host-associated microbial communities from peat moss isolated from Minnesota, USA - S1T2_Fd - Sphagnum fallax MG (SPAdes) (version 2) | ecosystem: Host-associated > Plants > Peat moss >... | reverse complement strand
GGACGAATTTCCCTTCGATACACAAACAAACATGTTATGACAAATAGTCATTCTAATTCTTCTCTACCAACCAGACTTCTGTTCCAAACTAACCCCCCACTGCATTCACAAAGGGCCCTAAAAAGGCACTGCCTTGGAACTCGGACTCCAACTTTCAAAAAACAATTCTCTCTTGCCCAAATGAAGGAGCTTATCATGCTTTTGATCCCATCTCCCATCAAAACATGTTTGAAACTTTTTAGTGTATTTGGAGCACAATCTAATCTCCAGATGGTAAAGCCCTTCGTTGTGGGCTTTATTGGACTACAGGCTTACAGGCTTGTCTGGGCCCTTATTGTGATAAAGCCTTGTGACCTTAAACTTTATCTTCAACCAAACAGGAGAGTATTTAGGAGTGGGCATTTTTCTTTTCGAAATGGCCACCTCTTGAATTTTTTTGGAATTTCTTTTTAAATAAGAAAATTTTCTAACAGGGTTTTACACTCAATAAAGCCATCATAGTGATGTGTTCCTGAAGTAAATGCCTCTCTGGTTCACCTTGGGCAAATGCTTACTTCAGGAACACCCCCACTCCTTGAGCAATGTGTAATTATCAGATAAATCATTCATGGTTTAGGAAGTCTAGCTTGATATCCAAACTACAGGAAATGAATCAAATATGCAATTGCAAAAGAGAAATAGAATGAAATTCACCCTCCCAAACAGACATGCAAATAGTTAGTATTGATGATGAAACCCTAGCAAACTCCATAAGAGAAAGCACCCAACAAAGGGGGAAAAAAACAACAAAGACAAAAGATTGAAGTCTGAGCCAAAAAAAAACTTTAACCCAAAGTGGGTCATAAAAAACCCAAAGTGAGTCATAAAGGGGCAAAGGAACATGTTATGTTCCAAAGCCCTCACTAGTCGCAATAAGCATATAAAAAAAGAAAGGTATGAAAATTGAAAAAGTAATAAGCTTAGAAAAACCTTCACCTACAACAACAATGTATTTCAAAATAAAGGTGGCTTGAGCTCTTTGCAAAGTTATTGACACCCTCTACCTATAGAAGGCACATAGAACCACCAAAAGAGGACCTTTGGCATCATTTCTTAACCACACCATGTTAGCACATCCATGAAGAAAATCATCCACTTGTTGGTGTAAGCAACCAAAAACTTTTATAGCAAGGGAAGAAATGCATCTATTGGGCATCAATCCTTCCTATGCTTGAGTTATGACCCCACGAGATGATGCAACACAAAACCAAATATGTTTCGGTGGGATTGGCAATGACCATATCAACAAAGGTGTGAATGCCATTAGATGATAACATAATGTCAATCCATTAGCAAAAATACAAAAATGAAGGTGGCAAAAGGACATGAGTTTGTTCATGCAAAACATGAAGCCGCATGTTTCACGCAATGGAAATGAAAACATTTTGAACAATTTTGTGAGATTCAGTTTGTTCCCTAGCATGGGAGCATCAAAGGTGGGTCCGTATTGGATTTAAGGGCTAGTCACAAATGCAATGAATCAACCTTAGAAATAAAGGATAACAGAACCCAACCTGGTGTGTAGCAAAAAGATAAAACATTTAAAGTTAAATAGAAAGATGGAATGATTGAACAAGAAAAAAGTCATGCACCCCACCCTTAGGCCCACACAAGACCTCAAACGTGCATGTTGTGAATCAAAAGCCATGTCAGAATTGATGTTGGAAAAGGAATGGTCGTGTAATTTATTTGAAATGCCCTTTTGAAACCAATATGAACCCCTCTTTACCAATTGCATGAAAAGGGGAATGCAAAACCATCACGTCCAAAAAAAAAAGCTTCCACACTAACCTCAAGTGGGCCTAAAAAGGAAGTGGACTTGAACTACTAGTGCTTATTACTTATAATAAAAATGAATGATGATTTGATAATGTAATATGAGGCCCCTTCTAACATATTACAATGAATGAATGAATTTGTTGAATTATCATGTTTAGCCTTGCACCTTGGAGACCGCCCAATGTATTATTTCTAATGGGGGGATGTTATTTCATGAGTGGGTGAGCATGAATGGTGAACAAGGTTTTGTGAGCAAGAAGGAATATTTTCAATAAATTTTGTCCAAGTTAAAAAATATATTTTTAGCATATTCTACTTATGTGGAAAAATGTTCCCTAACACAATCGAATATTTTTCCATGTCACCAACATTAGACATCCTAGAAAAGGGGTCCATGCTTGATTTCTTATGGGGATTTATGAGAAGATTTGTAAATATATTTTGTGGTTGTTGAAACAAATCTGGTTGTTTTGACCTATGGAGTCATTCTACCATATGTAAACATTTTAAGGTCACCAGTCCCATGTAAGAGGTCCAATATATATCAAATAGGTTTCATGATAACAATAAATACACAAATAGAGTAGACACCTATAAATATGTCACTAAATGCATATGTTTACAATTGTGGATTATTTTGGGCAGCTAGTGTAGTTTCTTATGTGATTTAATTTAGAGTACATTCATTTCCAACATGTCACCATATCCATATCTATATCCACAACATTTTTGTTGAACACAACCAAACTTGCACTTGTATCTTTCCATGGATTAAAAAAAACTAAAAAATGTAGATGTAGAATACCAACATTACTACCAAAGTGGGGTGCAATTTACTAGCTTAAATCATTATGGGAGCTTAAAAGTGAAATAACTTCACTGTAATTTACTAATTTCACCCTGGTGAAAATTATTTCACTATAATATCACTATGTAGACATCATGTTTCATTACTAGTTAACATAATTCACTACTATAATAATTTAAAATAATCTAAAATAAAATATAGTGACCTAAGGTAAAAATAACTTAGAATAGAAAATAATAACCTATGAAAAATAATTTTAAATACCCTACAATATAATAACTACCAATAGCTTATGATATTATAACATAAAATATCAAACAACAATTTATAATATAATAATCACCAATAGTTGTAATATAACATATAATAACCAACAATAATTTATAACACAATAACCATTAATAACCATTAATAAAAGACATCAATAACCACCAATTAAATAACCACCAATAGCCACCAATAGCCATTAATAGAATAGCCACCAATAGCCATTAATAAAATAGCCACCAATAACCATAAATAGAATAGCCACTAATAACCATAAATAGAATAGCCACTAATAACCATAAATAGAATAGCCACTAATAATCGTTAATAGAATAATAACCAATAACCACCAATAACCACCAAAATAATAACCACTAATAGCCATTAATATAGTAATCAATAATAAACATCAATAACCATTAATAGAATAACTACCAATAACCATTAGTAAAATAGCCAACACTAGCCATTAGTAGAATAGCCACCACTAATCATTAGTAGAATAGCCACCACTAGCCATTAATAGAATAGCCATCACTAGTTATTAATAGAATAGCCATCACTAGCCATTAATAGAATAGCCATCACTAGTCATTAATAGAATAGCCATCACTAGCCATTAGTAGAATAGCCACCAATAGCCATTAATGGAATAGCCACCAATAGCCATTAATAAAATAGCCACCACTAACCATTAATAGAATAGTCACCACGAACCATTAATAAAATAGTCACCAATAACCATTAATAGAATAGCCACCAATAGCCACCAATAAAATAACCACCAATAGAATAACCACTAATAACCACCAATACAATAACCACTAATAACCACCAATAATAATAAATAAAATAATCATTAAAAATTAATAATAACCACAAATAGAATAAATACCAATAGCCATTAATAACCACCAATAACATTAATAAAAAAACAACCAATAGCCATATATTATAATTGCTTAAGATTGCCAAAAAAATCTAAGATGAAATAATTTATAATAGACAAAAATAACTTAAGGTGAAATAACTTATATTAACTTATAATTGCTAATAATAACATAAGGTGAAATAACCTTCAATAACCAAAAGTAACTTGTAATAGTTGTAAGTAGTCTAAATTGAAATAATTTACAATAGCCAAAAATAACACAAAATAGCCAAAAAAATTACAACATTTGAAAATAACATAAGGTGAAATAGCCAAAAATAACTAAAAATAATTAAGAATAACCATAAATAGTCGTAAATAATTAGGGTGAAATAATTTAAATTAATGAAAAATAATCATATAATAATTAAAAGTAGCTTAACATAGGTAGTATTATTATATTATATTATTGAACAAAAAAATCCATTTATTAAACTTTTTTTTTTTTCAAAAGAATGGTCGTTGAAATGTTATTAAATAATGACATTCAATTATTTTTTTGTTCAAATGATTTTAAACTTTCAAAAGGAAATAAATGTAATTATGTACATTATTGAAATTTTAAAAATTAAACTTAAATCATTTCATTTGAACAAAATCTCAATAAAATATGAATTTTCAAAGTTTATGTTTTTGTAATGTTTAAAATGAAATATTTGATAAATATAATGTAATGTAACACATTAGCACAACAAGTGGGGTGCCTTGATGGTAAAGGTGTTTGCTTCCATTCCAAAGGTCAAGGGATCAAACTTCATGGGTGGTGGTGTTGTGTGTGGTCAACAATGGTATGTTGACTGAATATTTTCCTATAAAATTTTTAGAATAAATGCCTGGGTTGATTATGTGGCCTACCTACTACCTACCTACGTAGGTTAGGTTTTTAACCTAGCCGAGGTAGTGACACGTGTCAATAAATAATAAGATTTAAAAATCATGAAATTATTAGTAATATTATATATTAAATAATTAAATTTTAATTGATTTTGATGTTGGTTAGTTAATTAACTAACAAGTGAATGATTTGACAAATTTGTATTTCACTTGAGAATAACCTTGTTTCATTAGGTACTAATGAAACAAGTCATTGTCCGTAGCAATTGGTCCCTGTTCATTAGGGGGTTAAATAATTTCATTAAGTAAAAGTGTCCAAATTCACTCAAAATCTAGTGAAACCCAAAGTGAACTAGAACACATTTTGTAATAGTGCAAGTAGAAGTTGGATACTGGACATCTTTTAGTCACTTGCAAGATTACAAGATATATGGGACAATGATCAAAATGTTTATACCAAAGTTTCTAAATAGCTTATGACAAACACCTAGAAACAACCCATGGCTAGCACACTTGATGAACCAAAATTTTTTCATCAACAATGTTATTACCTATTTGGATTCCAAGCAAACAAGAAAATAAGTGAATCAATCTTGCAACATGAATGGCCAAGGAATGATTCTGATGTAGAGGATGATGCATACAAGTTACTTGCATTTACTTGCAGCTGAAAGATGGATCAATTGATGTTGGCAAACAATATAGCCAATAGTAAGGAGGTGGAACCAATATCCCCAACATACTTGGGAGAGGGAATGACGAAAAAAAATGACAAAATGGAAACCACACCTATTGCCAAAAAATGCATAAGAGACAAAATGACAAACACTAATGAGGAAAAACAAACCACACTATGGGCTACACCAAGGTCGTAAATAGGTTCCAATGATATGAACTCAACACCTTTGGAATTGGTTTTGCACAATACATCCGATGCCATAGAAATTCATAGCAAGTGGAACTAAGAAACCAAGTAGACAGTAGAATTAATATGAGAATGAGTGAACAATTCTAAGTGACTTTTGCAACTTGGAAGATCAAATTTGAATGTTCAATTGATTAAGGTTTGATTGGATTGTGGACATTTAGAGCTGAAAACATTTTGTATAGGGTAAAATCATAGTAAAAAAATCCACCCAAGTGAGTGGACACTCCTTAAAACTACATTTTTGTATCTTTGAAAGATCACAATGGAAGCATAATAGTTTGGATTGTCAAAAAAAATTTGGAATGTTTTCCATTAATTCCAAATTTTACATCTTCAAAGCTTGACACAAATAAAAAATGTTTTTGCATGTTCACAGCATTCAAACTTCAAGAGTGGACAATCTTTGTTTTTCTTCAAACAACTTTTTTTCTATCAAATATGCACCATTCCTTTTGAAAATTGGCGAGGATTTTAATATTGATTATTAGAAAAGCAAAAGGGCTTATATTAATGAAATTTGTTTTTATAACCCATTTGAACACATTTGCTTCAAAAATGTTTTTGACCCTAAAGATTATGGGTTTTGAAAATGTGTTTCAATAAAAGTTGTTCACATATACATGTGATAAAGGGCACAAATGCATAATATACATGATATAAAATCAATTTGTACTCAAAATGTATTCATATTTAAAATGCAATGCTAAATGGGGTATTTGAAATACAAAATTTTAAGTTATAAACCAATGTAAAAATGACATGTGTCATGTGAAAATTTGGAAAAAGACTTTTACCTTAACAACCTTAGGGGTGAAAGTAGGAAAAAGGAGTTAAATAGTGTATGGACAGTCCTAAAAAACTGTTTTTTGAAAATTTGAAAATTACCATGGGAATAATACATATCAAAAAGAAAATTTTAAATAAGTTCTTATACTTTTAAAGTTTCAGTTAAAAAAATTTCATGAAAATTCACCATGTTTCAAGAGTCCTTTTATATGTTTAAAGCACTCAAGAAAAGCATGTAGACGAGTGGTTTTTTTTGGATCAAAACTCATTTTCCCTTATCAAATGTTCACCAAATTGGTTCAATTTTTTTGAACTTTAATGTATTCCACAAAAATGGATCCATGTGTTCAAATCATTCTAAAAATAAAAATATGTATACCTTTTTAGATTTTAATACTCGAATGTCCTTAAACAATATAGTTTTCAATTTGTAGTCATGGTTCAAAGTAGAATTATAGATTTGATTGTAATGTAAGGCTTGAGATGCAAAAAAAATTGAATTTTTATCATGTTATATGTCATATTTGGCTTCAAATTTTATATTCAATTAAAAAAATTATGTGAAAAATGCAGTATAAACCAATGAAAACTACCATGTGGAAAATGTAGTCCTTGGAAAGGACTTTAACCTTGGCATGATTAGTTATTTTTTCATGCTTTCACCCCTAGCTCCTTTGATCGTGATGTCACTCTATGGGTGCAAATGGGATACAATGAGCCAATGAGATTACTAGAAAAAATGATTACATATCCTTTTTGCCAAAAAAAACTTTTTCATATGAATGAATTTTGGAACAATTTTTTTTGCAACTTGTTATAATAAATGTTTTTAGTTTTCCAAGTACATGACATGTTCTTTTCTTCATCATTTTTGAATAAATATGAATTTTGAAAATGTACCAATTCCTTGTAATTTCAATGTTTTGTCTTTAAAAATGATAATAGTTTCAAATCATAACCAATTCTTATTGTTTTACATTTTTATGTTTTCTTGTATGATAAACTAATTTTTTTTTAACACATCATGTACATTTTACCCCATTTATGTGTGGCAATAGACTTTTGAAGTTCTAAAATTCTGGATCAAAATTTGAAAAGTTCTTTGAAGTTGTAAAGTTTTACAATTCCACATATCTTAGGGTATGGGTGTTTTTTTAATGTGGCTAATAGGTTTTTATCCTCTTAATTTTTTCCCCATCAAATGTGATATTATTATATGAGTCTTTTTGACAATCCTTTGCAAAATTGACTTTTGTCCGACGCATTCCTATTCATTTTTAGAGGTCTTAAATCAAAACTTAAAACTTATAATTTCATCAAATGGATTTTTGGTAATGAAGAGGCAATAACTTGCCATGATTTCCATGGATTTAAATGGAAAAACATAAATATTTATCAAATTTTGGTTGTTTTTTTTACAGTCCAACGCCCTTTTTGGCTCATTGGATTGTGACTGCACCCCTATATTGTTTATAAGCATTGGTATGTTTTGTGATCATTGTTGAAAAAATTCAAATGCCAAATTTAAATCCAAGAAATCAAAGATTGAGTTTGCAAAACAAATGTGCAAAGGTTTAATTCATGAGTAAAAACACGAAGGCAAAAAACAAGAAATAGTAATACACTTTAAAAAGTCAAAAGTAACAAACCATGAGAGTTAAGGAAATGAAACCTAGGAAACGAGTAGCATAACTAATCAAAATATCCACCCATTCATATTGGAACATTAGTCCACCATAGGGTAGATTGACAAGGTGAAATAGGTCCTCTGTAACCATCCAAATTGGAAGCCTCGAATTCATCCAATTTTATGTTGGTTGATTAGTCATGGCATGTCATGGCATTAGCATGGAACATGATGGAGATGTTATAAGAAAATTCAAGGACATCATGGGAATCGGGAAACCTTTATAGTGATATATCATTTGTAGTTTGGGATAATATACATCACAATCGTCTTATGTAGAAAATTATGACATGTCAACCATTATTCTATGCTTTCAAATGTGAACAGAAATGACATCGTCATGGACCACATATGTTAATGATCTTCAATGTGTTCCCATTCCATGTTTGAATGTAACTATTAAACCAATTTTGGTTAGAACATAATAGAAGTCTATGTTTTTTCACAATGTATTCACCATGTTAAATACATTATAAGAATTATTGGCACTGGACATTCATTGGAAGGTTAATTCCCATCAAAAGTTAAACTTGGATCATAAATGTCAAAAGAATATGAAGGCTTAAAACATAAACCAACTTGAAAATATATATTACCACAAAACACCTGTTCATGGTAACATGCAAGTTGGTCCATGTGTTTCTTATACAACTCATTTGCACTTTCTATGGTGGATTGTTTTGATGCAGCCAAAATGGTAATATGACCAAGGAAGATGTAACCATTTAGGAATAGACCATGAAGGAAATAAATATCATAAGTCATATTTTTATAATTTTGGTTGAATACATGAATAAAAATAGGAAAATATTTGAATTATGGATGAAGTATGTTTCTATTTGGCCAAATTTGACACACAAAATAAAAATTTACATTCAAAAGCAAGGAAATTTGAATGCACCTAGCATTTCAATTAAATGTCCATGCAAAAGAGATCAATTTTTGATCCAAAAATGAAGAATTTGGAATGATTTTTGTTAAATTATGGATCATGCACCATCAGTTCATTAATAATTTCATCGAATGTGTGGTCTTCATGAATGGTGGACCTATTTATTATTTCCCTTTGTGTGAATGATAATGGACAAATGGTAATTCACAATTAATGAACATAATCATATTTGTTATTGGAATTTTTATTAAATTTTTAAAAACCTATTGGAAAAATGACCAGAGGGGATAGTAACAGTGTGTGAATGCAAGGGATTATTTTCCCAACCAATGCGAAACAAAAAGAAGGAAAGGATGATAAAATGAAATTAATCCATTATATGTGTTAGAAGAGTGGGATGTTGAGGTCTTCGTTTGGATAAAAAATCTAAAGGAAAAGATTAAATACACCAGATACCGAAAGAGTAATAAAACATAGTATTAAAGTTTTCCACCCAACCATAAGACCACACAAAGGGTTTAGGCACCTAATGATCTACACCCAAACTTAACAAACAAGATCTATTTCATTCCACATCTTCATCATCAAGCAAAGTTCTAACAATAGGATCATACTTAACATGGTCTCTAATACTATGTGATGACAGAATGCAAGCCATGACATTAAGGTGAAAGCACACTAAGCCCCCCAAAAATTGTAATTACAAGTATAATATTTATGTAATTAAATTTTTTGGTAATGTATGGACATCACATCTTGGATTTATTTTTTGTACTTTAAGTATAGATGATTAGCTTTATATTAATCTAATCAATTATTTTGAAAAATTCAACATACACTGAAAAATTTGAACATATGGAGTATATTTGTGACAAGATAATACCCATCATAGAGTTTGAAAATTTGAATATATACTTCAAAATTAAAGTTGTGAATGGAATTCTTTGGGTGAATTTTTTATGGTGTATGATATTGATATACATCAATTAAATTTAAGACAATTTAAATTTTTCAAATTTTTGGATAAAATTCCATTCAAAAAATGTGCTTTTCTACATTTGTTTATTAATGAATGCATAATAACATCTGTTTTTAGGAAAAGACCACCACCGTATCAAATAGTAGATGGGTACTGCATTATTTTTTCAATTTTCTTTTGTTTGGTAATGTTTGATGAACCACAAACATGAGGCCTTATGGCTATTGAAGAATTATAAATTATATATTGTATGTACATTGATTTTATCCAATCCTCCTCATGTAACCTTGGACCAAGATTAATTTTGACTAAATTTTGATACTTGTGTTTAGGATAGCCAAAAGATGTCATTAAACTTCTAGCTTACTATGACGACACCAAAACATAGCATCCATGATTAGTCCTTTTTTACTAGGTTAGTCATTTATGGCATTTTTAGTCGAATTGGACCCGTCACTTATGCCATTTCTAGTCATATATGTATTATAATACTTGTTATACATCACCTTTTTTGAACAAAAATGGTTCACCTTTAGTGTGCTTTCACCCACTACAAAAAAAAAACCATTTGTAATTAACCTAGCAATTTAATTTTTGAGTTGCATAGGTCATTTGCAATTTATTGTATTTCTATGCCATGAATGCTATTGGATAAGTTGCATGAGTTGCACCAAATGCAACTCATCGTTTATATGATCATATTATGTTTATTGTTGCAACTATGTGCAATTCACTTACAACTTGTCAGGAACAACTCATTTTCAATTATGTACCAACTTAGTAGCACTATGCACATGATGTCAGTCTAACATTAAATCTCATCCACATAATAAGATGAATTTTTTTGAGTTCTATTCCACCTTGTTTGCAACTAATATTCTATTTGGTATTTGAAAATGATTAGTTACCTAACAACTACGATACAACTTGTGTTTTATAGTTGGACACTTTTTAGAAATTATAGCACAACTCGTAATAGTATGTTGCAATTAAGAGTACAACTTTCAATTTTGGTGGTGTCCATTATTGTTATTATTTTCAAACTACAACTTTTTATTAATAAGTGTAGTTACAATTACCTAAATCAAACATGAATCAATTTTTAGACTTGTAAAATAGTTGTAAATGAGTACCATGAATGGTGTTTGAACCACATGTTTACCTCAAGTTTGGTTTCACTAATGCATGTTGCAACTAGGTAACAACTATGTTAATTTATAGAAGCATTAAGAAATGACTACATATCTAACATAATTCAAGGACTTGCAACTATGTGTTATATAGTACAACTACATGGCAACTATTGCACTAGAAATTTGATATTAAAGTATCACTTTTCTACCACTAATGGATACTATCATGGAACTAGACATTTAGGTCTTGATTAGTTCAAATGTAATTATCTCATTGTGCATTGGCAACCCATATGGAATTCAAATGATGTTAGATACATAACTAGTACCAACTACTATGCAACTCTATAAGCATTCAAGTAGTACTTTTGTGCACCATGTTTTTAACTAGATGTTGGGGTTTGCAATAGTTGCACATGAGTTGAGAATGATACAGTTGCAATTGGTAGTTGTCACTAGTGAATAACTATTGTGAACAATTGGCAACTGCATTGTAATTAGTATGCATCTACTATAGAACTCCATCATAAATTCAAACATACCAGTGGATACTAAGTGTCAACTAAATGTCCAACTATTTGATGTAAATAGATACTATACTCCAACATAGGAGGAACTAAAAAAAAGGATAATTTCCATTACGTTGCAACTTAGGTCTTTAATTAGTATCCATAGTGATTAGATGTTGGGGTGTGTAATGGCTAAACACATGAGTTGAAACATATGGAATTGTAATTGATAGTTATCATTAATGAACAATTATTTTTAGTAATTGGCAACTACATTGTAATTAATTTGCATTTACTATAGAACTTCATTGTAATTTTGTGCACATAAATTGATATGATTGTCACCTTAAGTGTTCAATCTTTGAGTGGGTGCAAAGTCTTTAAGGTGTACAATTTTTTTGTCACAATCACTAGTAGAAATTAGCCAAAATGTAACCAGTCCATTTACAACTACATGCGATTTGTAGTCGTTTGCAACTAGATTTGGGAATATTTGTAATTACAAGACCAAATTTCAACTATTTTGGTCATTCTCACAACTATGATACAACTATTAGAAATTTCATCCTATTGGTTGGATTGATTTTACATTTATTTTCATCCATTAATAGGTTGATATGTCCCATTATACGCAATATTCACCAAATTAATTGCATCTTAAAGGTATTCTACAATGACATATGAGTATGTTTTTATGTATGTATTAAAATTATATATATATAATATGCATACATATGTGTATTGTTCATATAAGGAACCTCAAAAATAATATTTGAACTTCGAATTTTTTATTCAAATCTGAAAATTGATATTCAATTCTAGAAACTACTATTTTAATTTTTAAAAAATATATTAGAATTTGAAACTTTATATTTGAATTCGAAAATTGATATTTCAATTGTTTAAAACATTATTTGAATTTCAAATTTTTGATTTGAATATGATATTTTTAATTTAAATTCAAAAAGGTTTATTTGATTTAAAAATTCATATTTGAATTTTAAATTAATATTTTTGAATCCAAAAATTAGTATTTCAATTCAAAAAATATTAATTGATAATAAAAATGGACATTTTAATTTTGAATATTCTTATATGACTATGAAAATTCACATTTCAACTCTGAAAATTTTTCATTTAAATTTTAAATAATCATTTGATTTGAACCTGAAATTTCAATTCAGAATTATTATTTTGGATTCTCAAAATTAATACTTCAAGTCTGAAAATTATTAATTGAGTCTAGAAATGGACATTTCAATTTTGAATATTGTTACTTAAATCTGAAAATTGACATTTCAATTTCGGAATTGTTATTTAAATTCAGAAACTTTATTTGATCCAAAATTTGATATTTGAATTCTAAATTATTATTTTCGAATCTAAAAATTAGTATTTCAATTTGAAAAAAATTATTGAATCTAAAAATCGACATTTTGATTTTAAATATTTTTATTTGAACTTGGAATTTGATATTTGAATTCTGAAGTTTTAAATTTAAAATTTCAAAAATTATTTGACTTGAAAGTTGAAATTTGAATTCTGAAGTTTTAAATTTGAATTCCAAATTATTATTTTGGATTCTTGAAATTAATATTTAAATTTATAAAATTATTGAATGAGTCTTAAAATGGACATTTTAATTTTGAATATTATTGTTTGAATCTAAAATTTGTCATTTCAAATCTGAAATTTGTTATTTAACTTCAAAAAACTTATTTGATCTAAAATTTAATATTTGAATTACTGTTTTAAAATCTTAAATTTATATTTTAATTCAAAAAAATTTTGATTGAGTTTTAAGGGTTTTTTTTATTAGAATCCATAATAAATCACTTTTAGAAATGATTGTGTCTATTAAATATATGTTACACTAAATAATTATTGTTATAACATAGATTTGTATATTTTATAATCTATATTCTTACACTAGAAGAAATTAATTAATGTGATTAATGTGACATTACTTTAAATCATTGTAATTACTCCAGATAAAAATAAATTAGTATGTGCATAATTATTTCCTAATTGAACATAGTTATTTATAGTTATTTATAGTTATGTTGAACAAATTATTGTATTTATAGTTAATAATTACCAAGAGAAAAAATTCACTTGACCTATAGTATTTTTTACAAAATAATGTAATTATATAATAAGTAATGTAATTAGTTGAATAATAATTTTAACAAACTTCGTGTAAGAATTTACTTTCTAATAACAATTGTTAATTCATTAGTTATAGTTTTAACATAAATATTTAAAATAGTTAAAATTTACATTATAGACATTAAATTAATTTTACATTAATTATATTATATATACTTCGATCAGATTCTTTAAAAATAATTATAAAAAAATCTAGTTATTTAATTATTTATGAGTTATGTATGAATAATTTGTGAGTAACTAGATAGTTGATTTGTTAAATATTAAGAAGTTATTGTTTATTTAAGTAATTGATAATGAATACTGAATATTTGTAGTGTATAATTTAAATATATGTATATTTAGTCATTATTAATTAAATGATTATTTAATTATCTAGTATTTGAATTTTTTATAAATTTAAAAACTAAGAAAGTAAGGCATGAAGAAACTTTTAGATTTATAACTTAGTTTGTGAGGAAATTACAACTTCAAAATTTGTCCCATATTGTTTATTTTTCATTCCTATTTTGAACACTATATAAACAAAGGGGGTGTGGTCATCAAATTTCACATTAAGAAATTTGTGCACATGGGATGGGTTAATCAAAAGGCTCAACCCAAAACAAAAAAATAAATTATGCACATTTCTAAAGTACTCACCTTCCCAACCTATATATTTATCTACCTAACTAGGTAGGTACCTAGTTTGACTGACACACCCAGGTTGACCTATGTACCTACCTACCTAAATACCTACCTATATGAATAAATATTTAACCTAAGAAAGTAAAACCTACCTACTTATTTTTGTACCTAAGCAGGTAGGTTAGTATGTAACCTAAGTTTGTAGGCACCTATTTATGTACTTAGTTAGGTACCTACCAACGTAATATTAATAATTTTTATTAAATTATTTTTCTAATGCCACATGGCATATTTACATTGGACCACGTGTCATAATATAATATCATCTAAGTATTTGAATTGAATGTTTTAAATTAGGTCAAAATGATAACTATTATTTTATTTTAAATAATCAAATATTAAACCATGTGGCAGCACATCATTTGCCCTCAATTGTGATCAAAATAGTTGCATCTTAGTCGCATGTGACAATACGTATACAATTGAGTCAAAGGATGAAATGTATTTGTTGACTTTTTCTTTCATACAATACCTTTTATCATTTGCGATTAGTTTATCACATGTGACTTGTCTTAGGTGACTAAAGGGATTTTAGTTGCAAAATGTCTCCTATGACAAAAAATTAGCCACAGAGACTAGTAAAAAATACATGTTTTTCTTTTAGTGAGTGTCATCTTTTTCTGTCTTTTTTACCTAGTCCTTTTCTACCATGTAAAGACACATTTATGGATGATTATGATGGAATCTATAATCATAATAATCAAAAATATAATCCTTCTGAAATTTTTGACAAGTTTTGTTTCATTATTTTTTATGGGGATCAAAACGTAGGGTAAAAAAGGATTGTAGTAAGGACTAGGCCTTTTTCATCCTGTGTGGTACACCTTAAAGGATTTTCACCCAAGTGTAAATATATATTACAACTTAGGACAAACTAATAAATGGGTGGTTTCCATTATGTTGCAACTTCGGTCTTTGATATTAATACCCATAGATAATTGTGTTCCATCTCTGGTGGCCCATATATGCAACTAATGTTTTAGTTGTATAGTCCTATGTAGATGCATGGTAGTTGATTTAAGTTTAATAATGTAACTATGTGGCAATTCATGTAATCTGAACGGAATAAGACTTGACCAAAATCCAATTGACATGCAATTCACATCAACCTTTATTTTACTATTATAAAACACCAATATTCAAAACAGTAATGTGTTACAATTGGTTGAAATGTTTGTTGGGTGAAATAATGCATAATTATAATTATTTGGAATAGACTCCACCAATTGCACAACAATTATCTAGTTTGAATTTATGCAGCTGCAACTTATTGGCAACTAACATGAATTCTATTATTTCCTTTTGACTACTACATAATTACTCTACCATGCACACATACCAATGTGTAACTAAGATTAAGGTTATTGGTCACATGTAACATTGCAACAATTCAAATTAGCCCTAGAGTGTCATTACATGGTGACTTGTATGAAACCAAAAAAACTTGTGAGTAATTGGCAACTATTTGCATCCAACATACTTCTTTCCCTAGGCTATGATATATTCCCACAAGTACATATACCATCATGTAACTAACTATGAGATGTTGGAACCCTTACATGTAATCATTTTTGTTAAAATCCTATTATACATGGTCTCATCTTCATCCAAGTAGTTATGGCATTTTCTTATGGACAACCTATAGATTTGCCAACTTGAAACCTACATAGACAAAAATACTACCCAATGAATTAATGTTATAAAACTTGTCAATATGTGTGCATCAAACATTGGAATTGGGCAAACATATTAAAGAGCTAGAGTCTAACTAGAATGCTAATTGAAAATGGAATGTGTTACCTAATTTTTTAATTCCAAATTTTGTGCAATTAAATCCATGCATGTTGGCACAATTCATGATAGCACAAAAATGAACCAAAGAAAATGTTGCTACTTTTATACTTTGAAATTTGAACACATGTATGAACATTACATTGATAACCCAAATATCCCCATTTGCAATATACAATTACAATCAAGGTGCATTCAATATTTGCCTTAAAATAAAGCTCAATACATCTAAAAAAGGAACAAGCCTCATATTTATACATGAATAAGTTCATAGTTCAATTGATTCATGGGTGTTAAGTTCTTGCACGTTGAAAGTTTGTAGGAAATAATGCCCAAATTCATGTCTACTTGATTATTTAGTGATAGATGAAGGTATATTGCATTGTAGTTTATGGTTGTTTAATGAAGTTCAATTATTCACAAAAAAATTATAAAATCGTTTCAATAGTGTGGTGAAGTTCCATAAAATCATGAATGCATTGATTTTTATAATACCTTCATTGAATATAGTAATAATCACCATTTTATTTATATTACCCCAATTAAGATATTGCAAACCCTTTGGATTCTCTTGTGTTTGTGTGCAATACTGTCGTGACAATCTATAAACACAACCAAGGGCATTACAAATTGGTAGTAATGTGAATATTCTTTTATTTTTTGCAATGTTGCATCACATGCATTTAATGATGTTGAACCTTTATTAGGTTTTTGACACATCATTAATAGATAAATATTGTGGAAACCTTTGTGGTTAATGGTTAAGGTTTTTTGTGTTATAACTCACATTGCATGTATATTTGTTGCAAGATTTCTTAATTCATTAAACATATAAGGCCCTTTAGTATATGTAGATAACTAATGTAATAAAAAAATAATGATGTACAAATGTTTGAAAATAAAAATTCCAATTTTATACATCATTATTTGTGAAGAAAAAACATAATTAAATCTTAAAATCTGAATTAAGCAAGGAGGAAGTATAACTCATGCCTCTTATAAATTGGGAGTTGTCTTCCTTCCCCCTCTAAAAAGAAGAAATCAATTGAACTTAGTACAAATCTATGTGAAAGTGTTAAAAATCTTAAAATCCTACATAAATATTCTTTATATTATACTTACTTAGCATTAAAGTAATATATGCCCTAAACAATTAATGTCATAAAATTTTAGCATCCTTCAAATAGCCCTATGTGCATAATAATTGGGAAGAAATTAAAGTAATATGCATTACTTGGCCCACAATGGAGGCAAACTTGTAGGAAATCATGCAAAAAATATTGGCCCCAAATGTAGTACTTAGATTTGTTCCATACTAAAAGGTATTTTTATTATGAAATACTTGCATCTAGGTATTGTTTTATATTTTGATTTGATTCTACATGTGCAATCATACCCATAGGACAATTAAAAATACAATTTCACAAGCTAGGCCCTACTTGTAATAACTTCATTAACAATACCTTCATCTGAATGATTACAAATATTTGAATCATGGTCATCAATTTGGCTTCAATAAACAAACCCAAGTTCCATGCAATACTTGCATTTGGGTTATTTTTGCATTAGTTTCACCTATTAAAAGAAGACGAATGAAATGTTATCCCTTTCAATTGGAATTAATGGTAGATGAGGGTATTGCATTATGGTTTAAGGTGCATTAGTAAAGTTTATCCTTTAAAAAAAAAAATTGCAAAATCGTTTCAAAAGTGTGTTGAAGTTCCATTCAACCTTGAATGCAATGATTTTTGTAATACCTTCATTAATGATAGCCATCACCTTTCATAGTAGTTTTAGGATTTTTTTATGTGTGAACAATATGAGAGAGGTAATGGTTTAGGCACGAAGTAGAAAAGGTTTTGTTGAAAAGTAGAAGTTTATTCAAGAAAAATATTAGTTTTGCAAAAAGGTAAAGGTTTAGTTAGGAAGTAAATAGGTTTTGTTGAAAGGTGGAAGTTTAGCCAAAAATATATATTAGTTTTTCCAAAAGATAGGTGTCGCAACCCTGCTTTGGCCAAGTGTGGGGGTGAAGCCCAACACTTGGAAAAAGTGAGGATTTGGAATCCTTCGGGACTCCCGAATGTTTAGAGCTCGATAGCAAGGCCCAAAACACCTCGCATTGGGGTGTTCTTGGTGTCATTGGAAAGGTCTTGAAGCGTAGATATCGAAAATGGCCTCGCATTGGCCATTTGGACATGGACCAGGAGTCAAACTGGCAGTTTGACTCCCGACCGCTAAAAGTCGGGAATCAACCTTTTCCCGACCTCCGAATTGAGAGTGCAATACGTCTTTGGAAAGATGACGACGAGGGCTACAAGTTTGGTTCAGACCTTGTCGCGATCAGACTTTGCAGTCGGGAGTTATGAGCTCCCAAAGTCCCGAGACTTCACCCGGGATAGTTTCGAGACAATTTCGGGACTCCAACTTGGGAGTCCCGGGAAAAAGAGCCATTTGAATGTAATCCCCGAAACGTGGTGTAGAGAATACTATATGGGGAAGATGGTGGCTTCCCCCTAGTCCGGGCCGTGATGTGTCTCGTGGTCCAAAATGCCCGTGGCTTGTCCCAACACCCAAGGGTGTCCCGGAATGTGAACTAACCACGTGGGTGGTTTGTTTTGATGCAGATTCATGTTTGATCTACTAAATCTTCTTCCTAG
>Ga0209208_10004863_pt1 | contig 18877 bp, 14 predicted proteins | sample S1TSphfallax_3_FD_187694 | JGI IMG/M metagenome (GOLD analysis project Ga0209208, IMG submission 187694) | Host-associated microbial communities from peat moss isolated from Minnesota, USA - S1T2_Fd - Sphagnum fallax MG (SPAdes) (version 2) | ecosystem: Host-associated > Plants > Peat moss >... | reverse complement strand
TTTTTTTTTTTTGGCAAATTTTTTTTTAATAAAAAGACAAGTTGCCAAATTTTGGGTTTAGGGTAGGCCTAATCTACCTTGGTAGGCTTGTCACTTAGGCTAGCCTACACTACAAAATTGGAAAAAAACACAATACATGCAACAATATTCCTCCCATACAAGATTTCTTATTTATTGATTCCAAGGCCCACCCATAAAGATGAACTTGAAGATGCAAAAGAGTCAAAACCTACTAATAAAAAACCACCTATACCAATTCCATACATTTGGCCAATCAATAGCCTCAACATACTACAAAGAATGCTGAGCCATAGCCATTTAACTAAGCCTATTGGGCAAATTTTTAGTAATCTTTATCCAAAATATGTTGTGCAATGTATTGGTGGAGATAATCTAACATACCATACCCCCCATTTAGGCTTGTAACTATGTTTATTATACTCAATAGGGTTACTAATTATTTTTCAACCCTCACCCATAAACATGAAAATGGGATAATATAAAGGAGGAGAGATAATAATTTTTAAGTGCAACACTTGAGTCAATCGTTACAACTGACCAATGCATGGGCTTTTTTTTTAGTGCCACTAGATCCTTTGCAAAGTTGATGCCCGAAACAACATTTTGTGACCCAAAAGGAGCATTTATGTTCCATACATTCTTCCAAAATGTAATGTGTTAAGGCATTGGTGGAGCTTGCTTTTATGGGTACTAAAGGGCATACACGGCATGCTACACACTTAAAGGGCTGGGTTAGAAACATGTATAAACATGCCATGCTAATAATGTTCATAACCCGCTACATTTTATTGGCCTTGCATACCAAGAAGGCAAGGATATTGTGTTTAGGATCATTATAGAGTATAGTAGCTTAAGGGATTTTGGCCCCTAGGTAGTAACTCTATTTTTATATGAGGATTTTTGAAAGATTATATTTTTTTTGCATGGTGAAAATATTTGAATCTCCATAATTCTTCTTTTGCCTTAAGATACTTTTTTTAATGTAAATGGCAAGGCCACGGTGTGAGTGACACACCCCTTGTTTTTCTTGCTCTTACATCATAAAGGGGGCAAAAGGGCAAACAAGCATGGAGGAAAAACATGCGGTAGTACTTTCTGTACTGATGGCATATAAACACTTTTGGCCTGCTAAACATTTTCCTAAGAAGAATTTCAATTGTGATGAAGTACACTTGATTCTAATGGGTCATCATGAAAACCCACTCGAGTCGAGTCTTGTCATCACCTTGGTAGTAAATAGTAACTATGACGTTTGTGTTCCACATCCAGGGTACCATTGTGACCCATTTTTGGAAAAGGGCCAAAAAAAAACTGCATGTCATAGAAAATACTTTCAAGTTTCTTTTTGTGTGGGACAATTTTTTTTGCTTCATAGTTCGGAAACATTCCCATTCCTGTTCTTGGTGTCATTTTTGTCTGACTGTCCCCTATATGATTATCTATCAGGATAACGATTAGGGGGCGAGAATGGCCAGTTTCGACATAATAGAGCATCAATCAAACGTGTAACTGGGAATGAAAATTTTACAAAAAGTCGAAATAACTGGGATCCAAACTATAGTTTTTTCCAACCCAATTTTTGGTGGTAAACTGAGTTTCATCATCATGTCTTTCCTTTTTCATGAGCACCTCCACTGCTTGCTGCTACAGATATTTTCATTTTCACTACTCCTACCTGTACAACTACTCTAATCACTCTCCAACCCTTGTGCATTAAATGCTGAGTTTCAGGATTTCGTACTGAGATTTTTGTAAAATTTCCTTACTTTGCGGATACCGATGATAGAGGGTAGAGCGCGGGAAAGCAGGCACCAAGACAGGGTGAAGGACAGGCTGACTTTACAGATAATTCTATTATGATGTGGGCACTGAAATGTTAGGGTTAAATGTGCAACTTACCCATCTCTCATAATTTAGAGTTGTTTTTGGATATAGCTACTAATGGGGGAAATCATTAGTACATACATAGCTTGTAGGCTCAAATTACCCCATTAGTTTCTTTGTACTAAAATTGTCTTGGGCTCACCCCTTTTCTCTCCCAACTATCAAAAAACATTTGTAGCTGAGTTAAGACCACTCTCATAATGCTAGCATTTTCCAAGAGGGATTTAGCATTACATGATGACAGGTTTTTAGAACCTATTTAAATTTATTTTTTTAACTAGTTTTTAAAGTGCTACCATACTTAAAATCAAAGTCCTAATGTAGCTAAAAATAATACCCAATTTGTTTTTCCAAATTTTTTTGGACATGTAAGAGCACCTCCATTGGTACTCTTATAAATGTAATAATAGCTTATGAACTGTAGTTTGGATGAACTTGGATTTAATTAGTATGAAACTGAGTTTGCAGTTTGGACATGTAAAATACATGATACAATGCTCTCTCCACTAGTGTTCTCCAAAAGGATAATAAAGAAATATGATTTTTCCTTCATTTATATATTTATTTTATTTCAATATGATTGGCTTTGATTGGCCTGTCACAATGGTTGGCCCATGTGATGACATTTAATTAATCCTCGGGCCCACTTATTGGGGGTGTAAGTGGATCTGCTCTAAGAAGCAAAGTTTTTTATTTTAAGGAATTTTATTTGAAAGCTAAAATGGTGATCATCCATAGGAAGATGTAGAAAAAGTGGATGATCATCCCTAGAAAGATGTAGCCTAATATGGCTATGAACCGCATATGAATCACAAAACTTTGATAATCCTTTTATAATTTGGCTACACTCTGAAATCTAAATATAGAAATCTGGTGATTTTTTACTAAATTTTTCCCCTAACTTCTGGCGATTGAAAACCTTCCACATCACTTGATTCTTTGATTTTTGAATTTTGAATTTCTCTTTTTTGGCAAACTTTCTCCAATTGAGAAAAACATTGCTAAGAAGTTCAAGATATACAAAATTAGAAGTGCCCACCTTCCATTAGTCTGTGAGAAATATTGTCCAATTTCTTTTCTTAAAGTGGGTCCCCAACGTTAAATTTTAATTGGAGAATTTTCATCAAATTTTCACCTGAATTTTTTGGGGTAATCAGGTCATGTAGATGGGGGTGGGGATGGGGAAATAACTTGCATAACCTTTTTACTTTCATACTTGGTTTATAGCCAAATTTGGCTAAACTTTCTTGAGAATGATCAGCACCTTGGCTACATTACATAATTGAAAAAATTAAATAAATATAAATAAATAAATACATGTTTGATCAACGTTTCTTTTTATTGGAGATTGTCTGCAAATGTTCTACTTTCCTCTCTGACCTATAGCCAAATTTGGCTAAGTCCTCTTGTGGAAAAATTGCCAGACCATTTGCCTTACAAAATTGGGAAAAAACAAAACACCTGCTGGTGGACCACTAGGTATTAAATGAGCCAAAAAGCTAGACATCATAGGGAGTAAATTATATTTGATTGTTCCTTTTACTAATATTTTTAATGCTTGTAATCCAAACACACAATCATCAATGTATGCCAATCATTTATCAAAATCAATGTTTATTGCAAGTACATTTGTGCCTTATTATCCCTATACCTTATCTAGACCCATGTGACTTTTGACTCCCTTGCCAAGCTCCCATATGCCACTTGGTTGAATTGCTTATAGATATTGGTCTCCCATGGATATGCCTAAAATACATTAGGGTGAATAATATGGTCTTCTTAGGAGGCATGAATTTATCATGTTCCAACAAATAAATTTGTCACTTCCATGATTTTGTTTCACCTTGATGGGGCGCTACACTATAACAAGGTTCCACTATATCAATGAACCTTGTAGGAACTTAACCAAGTAGTTAAACTAAAACACCTAAGAGCATCTCCACCTGGAAAGCCAAAAATGGCTCAACAGAGGCAATTTGCAAACCCATGTGCCAAGCTCTTGGTGTAAAAATTTATGTGGCCTGTTTTCAAACCCCACCATGTGCACAAAATTAGGCTTGGCATTTTTTATCCATCGTGCCACTTGAGTGCCAAAAGTCACACAACGCCCCCATTGTTCAACACTTCATGCGGGAGCATCGTAACTTTGGTTTCCTGCATGAACATCACAAGTCCATCGGCCATAGCCATGTTTATTTGAGCTCAACTCCAACGTCTAAACTTGTTTAGAATTTGTACCTTTGTGTTTTTGGTCACATTAATTCATGGGGCATTGGATGTAGATGCAAAATAATCTCAATACCTAATTGCAAGATGAATTGCAAAATGATGGTGATGAATATATCATTTTTGTTATCTTGATTGAACAACTAGGCGAAAATATGAATGGAATGCACAAAAGTTGTGGTGGCAACAAACTTGGGTGCAAACCAAATGTGGAAAGAAGTAAAGAGGTCAATCATGTTTGAATTTTTTGTGATTACTTTTCAATGTGGCTTGTTTACAATGACAAATTTTTCAGACGTCATTTTTGAATGTGGAGGAAATTGTTTCTCAAAATTATGGAAGCAATAGTTGTGCATGATTTTTATTTTGTACAAAAGAGAGATGTTATTGGGCTTTTAGGTCTTTCAAGCATCCACAAGTGCACAATTGCAATTAGAATGTTAGCATATGATGCAATAGCACATTATGTTAACAAAGATTGTAGATTGAATGAATCCATTGCACTTGAGTGCTTGAAAAGATTTGTAAAAGCTATTCAAGCATGTTTTGAATCCAATTATTTGAAACAACCAACTCTAGTAGATGTCAAGAAACAAATGAAGATCAACAAAAAAAGAAGATTTCCAAGCATGTTTGCTTCAATAGATTATATGCATTCGTCTTGGACAATTTGCCCATTGACATGGCAAGGTCAATTTCAGGACAAAAACAAGACAATAGGCATCATCCTTGAAACTATTGTTAATCAATCTTTGTGAATATGGCATGCATTTTTTGGTTTGCATGGGGAAACAATTATGTTAATGTTCTTGGCAGGTCACCTTTTGTAACAAAATTGTTAAAAGCTAAAAAGGTTGGTTTCATGGTTTCATGGTACATTTTATCCATGCTATTATTTGTTGGCAAATGGAACCTACCCCCCTTGGAATTGTTTTGTGCAAATCATACATGAACCCCAAGACCAAAAGCAACAACATTTTGCCTAGATGCAAGAAAGATGTTGAAAGGGCATTCGGTGTTCTCCAAACCCAATGGGCAATAGTTCAAAATCCTTGTTGATTGTGGGACATGACCACAATTCTAACATAATGTTTGTTTGTGTTATAATGCACAATATGGTGATTGAAGATGAAGGACCAAACAACATGGAGGGCTTTGAACGTGCAACCATACAAATGCATAGAGAAGAGAACTCACAAAAGAGTTAGAAAATCAAAACATGCACTTTTCACTTCAAAGTGATTTGGTAGAACATTTGTGGGCTTTCAAACTTTAAATAATACTTGATTTTTGAGCTTTCAATTCCAAATTGATCTAGATTTTCAAATTTGCATTATAAACTTCAATCTAAGTTCCAAATTGCATCAACCATGTTAATGATGTATAATCCTAATGTTTGGTGCATGGTGCATGTTACATGAAACATCAAATGGATGCATAATTTTTATTATTTGGTTGTTTTTTATTGATTATGATGCATGAAGGGGGTTGGTTGATTTTACTTAAGGATGTAGTGTTGATGGTGCAGCTATAATATTGTTGGTATCAACAACAGTTGCATCATGTAAAGTATGTAATGTGCCCATCTAGTGCTGAAACTTTTCAACTTTTTCATGCTTTTGCAACAACAAGTTTTCATGCACTTTAAGTATCACATGGCATGCCCCCAAACTCCTCAAGGGACCCAAAGGTGGGTCCCATAATGAAACAACGAAAAAAAAAAGTTGGGCACACTCCTTATTTCGTAACACTTCAAGGGTAGGTGTCGCAACCCTAGTTTTGGGCTCACGACCAAGGCAAAGGGGTTGCAAGGGTGCGAGCCAAGATAAAGCCCGGGAGTCACATCACATACTCCCGAGAGTGTAGGAAAGTGTGAGGGAGTGAACCTTCACACTCCCAAGGCAACTCCCACTTTGGGAGATGGAGTCCCGGTGGACTCCCAAAACTTTCTAGAGCAATTTCAGGGGTCAAAATTCAATGGATTGTAACGTTATTTATATCATTGGAAATATCTTGGAACGTAGATGTCTGAAATGGGCTTTTATTGCTCATTTGGACATCTAAAACACAAGTTATGGCCAAAAGAAGGGTTGGGAGTCAAACTACCAATTTGACTCCCGACCAGAAAAAGTCGAGAATCGACCCAATTTACTTGTCTGCAAACAGCGTGTGACATATCGTTGAAAAAAGCTCTCGACGAGAGCTACAACTTTGCTTCAGACCACATCTCGATCCGAGGTCTGCTCGCAAAGTTATGGGGCTCCAAAGCTGTGGGAGTCCTAACTTGGGCGATTTCGGGACTCCCATTTGGGAGTCTCGGGACAAAAAGCCATTTGGATGTGGGCCCCGTGGAGAGGTGTAGAGTATACTATAAGCGGAAAGGTGGTGGCTTCCCCCAAGTCCGGGCCATGGTGAGTCTTGTGTGTCCGTGTTGCCTGTGGCTCATTTTAGCACCAAAAGTGCTCCAACTACGCACTAACCACCTTGTGTGGGTTTTGTGCAGGCCCGTGTGAATGAGTGAAGTTTGTCAACTCTTCTTAGTCCCATCCCGAAGCTCTAGCACGCCCTTCTACCCCTCAAAGTGTTCTGAGCTAAGGAGCGTGCCCTGACTCCTCCTTCTTTCGCTGTTTTTTACTTGGACTCACATTTGAATCTTTCAAGGAGTTAGGAGTGCGTTAATAGGAGGGTGTGTTGGAATTCCAGGATTCTTTGGGACTAAGAAGAACTCATAAGCAAGATTTTATGGTGATGAGATCAACCAGCACAAGCAAGAAAACAGGGTGGTTAGTGCAAGTTGAATGGAAATGGTGCAATAGATTTAATAGGGACAACCTCAAACATAAGCATTACACGACCTGCAACCTTTAGGAGGAGGCATCACTCCCCTCCCTATAATATATTATGTGCCTATCCACAGGGATTACATCCAAATGGGAGACCCAAAATTGGAACTTTTGTTGTTCCAAAACTTTGGACCTTCATATCCTTTTCAAATATTTTTAAAAAAAAGTGCAAGGACATTATATTATAGCCCTTGAAAATATATTTCTAATGGTGTATAACACATTCTAATCGGACTTCAATTGACCCTTGTTTTTAAGAGATTTGTTATCGGAACTCAAATTCTTGATTTGACTCTCACCCTTTCTTTTGATCATAACTCATGCAAATCAGGTCTAAATGAACAATGCAAGGGAACTTTAAGCATTTGCGCTTCAAGAAAATTTTAATGGTATCATGGGGGCCCAATTTGGTGTTTGTTTGCCTTTCAAACCAAGGCTTTAAACATTCGCAACTCCCGCACAGGTGCAACTCTCAAAATGGGAGTGCATTTGGGAGACATTGGGCTTCATCCCTTGCATTCTCCCCCATTTGTGAGAGTGTGTTTCACACCTAAACACACTCTCAACCTCATGGGCTTTTGCACTTCACACTTTGTCGCGAACCCAATGTTAAGGTTGCGACATCACGATTAACTTTTCAAGCATTGTGAATAATTAGAGAGCTATTTGATCTTCAAAATTTATTTATTTTTCATTGTGGTTGCTACCTTGTGTCTACAATAGCTTTTTCTTAAGCACGCAAAACACACTTTTTGAACTTTGCATTCTTTTGATTATTTTTTGTTGCCCTTGAACCTTGTGGCCAACGTAAAATAAAGTACGATCACTACTTTTGCTACCTAGTTAAACTACTTCAAAATCTTGCAATTATTTGACTTCAATTGATGTTGAATTTTGGTTGTGGGTTTTGTGTTTTGGTTGGGGGGGGGGGGGGGGGGGGGGGGTCTTTTTTGTTTCCATGGAATCTAACCATTAAGGCACCTCCATGTAACAAAAGCCAACAATGCAAAAATAAAAATGAAGCAATTTTTAGGTGTTGAGTTTGTAAAGTTCCAAGCTTTTGAAAGCACATCCTTCAAAGTAGTCCCATATTCATATAAAGCAAGTACAAAATTGTAACACCCAACAAATTTTGCAATGTCAAGTTTTACGACACCCCATTTTGTTTTTAAATTACATGCAGGTTGTTTTGTGTTTTTAATAAGTGTTGTGACCCTAGCCTTGGGCTCACGACCAAAACAAGGCCTTCCAAAAGTGTGAGCGAAAAATGAAACTCGGGAATCACATTTCATGTTCATGGGAATGTAAGAGGGTGTGAAGGAATGAACCCACACACTCCCAAGTGGGCTCACACTTTGGGAGTTAAAGTCCCTACCACAACCCTAGCCTAGGGCTTGCGACTAAGGCAAGGGCTTGCAAAGGTGTGAACCAAGAGTGAAGCCTGATAATCACATTTCATGCTTATGGGAATGTAGGAAAGTGTGAGGGAATGAACCCACACACTCCCAAGTGGGCTCCCACTTTGGGAGTTGGAGTTTCGATGGACTGTCAAATTTTTAAAAGACAATTTTAAGGGTCGAAACTCATTGGATTAAAGATTTCCTTATACCATTGGAAAGATCCTGGAATGTGGATATTTGAAATAGGATTTTGTGACCCATTTGGGTACTTAAAACATAAGTTATGGCTAAAAGAAGCATTAGGAGTCAAATTGCCAATTTGATTCTCGACCACTAAAAGTCGGGAATTGCCTTAATTTACTTGCGTGCAGGTGACGTGCCACATATTTTTGAAAATCTCTCAATGAAGGCTACAACTTTGCTTCATACCTCACCTTAATTAGAGGTCTGCACAAAATGTTATGGGCCACTAAAGTCACAAAATTTTTAATTTCAAAAATTTCAAGATTCCCAAGTTGGGAGTTTTGGGACAAAATGACATTTGGATGTAGGCCCCATGGCCAAGCATAAAGAATACTATAAGGGGGAAGGTGATGGTTTCCCCCAAGTCCTAACCGTGGTGAATCTTGTGAGTCCATGTATATTCGTGCCTCATCCATGCACCAAAAGTGTTCTAACCACGCATTAACCAACTTGTTGTTTGGTTTGTGCAAGTCTATGTGAATAATTGACTCGTTTGTCACTTGTCTTAGTCCCCATCTTGGAACTTCAACACGCCCCTCTACCCCCAAAATGTTACGAACTAAGGAATGTACCCCAATTCTTGTTTTTAATGTTTTCATGTTTGGACTCGCAGTTAAGTCTATCAAGGAGTTTGGGGGTGTGTTAATAAGCTTATGTTTGTTGTGGTGATTAGTAATGTGCTACATTTTGTTGGCCATTAGCCACAAACTGGATTTAATAATGTGCTACACTTCATTGGCCATAGCCACAATTTGGATTTTAAGAGTTTGAAAGAAAGTTTAAAACTAAAACTATGGCAAATACATCGATGGTCATTGATACATAAATAAAGACACCAATTAATAATGATTGAATTCCCTTTATGGTTCCACATGAAAAATCAATAAAAAGATAACCTACATGTCCAAATTGACATTCTTTGTTTGTATACAAGTTTTTTTTTTCCCCATGTTTCACTTGCAAAGAGGTGGGGTCAAATTCACCATTGTGGTAAGAGGAACAAGAGATGGAATGCAATTTTACACCAATATAATATGATTTTTTGTAGGGTTCTTGAGGTTTTGTTTTGGGCTTAACCATTTTGTTTGCTATTGGTGAGCACTGTTGGGGTGCATCATTCTAATTTTGATTCGTCGCCAAACCTAAATTATTGTTTTAACCCTTTTATTGAACACCAATGGAGATGCTCTAACAAGGATATTTTAAGGAGGTTTTACTATAATAATGAACCTTGTAGGGAGCTAACCAAGTACTCAAACTAACACACTTGATAGGGAGAATACATATAGTTATAAACAAAATCATTTTGGGACTTTACATTTAAATTTTTCTAATTCTTTCAAACCTTGAAACTTCAAGGATTTAGTTTTGATATTAAAATATTCCATTTTATATACTAATTTAATCAATAAACTCATACCCAAATTTCCCAATCTTGTGGTACACAACCATTGGTTTTTTCCCAATTTTTTTGTTTTATTTTTTTTGCCGGGGGGGGGGGGGGGGGGGGGGGGGAGGGGGTGTTTGGAAAACAAAATTTCCAAAATTTGCATTCCACATGTCATGGGAGTCTTGCATTGGGCTCCCATTCCTAGCCTTTTTTTTGTCCTTATCCCACATCTAATGTTTTATGATGAATAATACCTAAGACTATATGAGTGAAAAATTGTTGTTATACACATAGCCATTCCTTGTTCATATTCAAATCTAGAGTGATTTATAGATAATTTAACTTGGACTCACCTTGGGTAGAACATGAACATGGAGGTTACTTGCATGGAAGATATTTTTGGTCATTCTCTCCATAGGATGGGTTGTTTTTTCAATCCAACTTTGGATCTTGTATTAACCAACATAATATTACAATCAATTTTTTCAATTGTTAAGCTTTGATCTTTTTTTTTTGATTGGCCCTTTCTTTCCCAACTTTGACCTCCATACTACCTTCCCACCTAACTACCCTATAGACATAGTTATCTTATGCACCTACATAGTGGCTCTTCAACACTTTTGATGGATGTTGGGCATAACATAGTGGTAGAGGTAGTTTGCCAATTTTTGATGAGAGTTGGTTAGGTATATGAAAAATTGGGCATTGTAGTTTATGGCAAGAGTTGGGCATTTTAGAGAAGGCAATTTGGGTCTGGGAGTTGGGCACATGAGAAAACTCTTGGGGGCCAAAACCTAGAACCATATATGATACAATAAAACACTCCAATTCATTGGACACTTGAAAAAATTAGACCTTAGAACAGTCAAGATACTGGTACTTGTAAAAAACTCATGGGCTATATTTGATAGGGTATTTGTTAAAGACTCGGGCATTATACCCACTCTCGAGGGTTAACCCAATCGCAACCACCGGATCATACCCTTTGAAATTAAATTTCTGAAATGCCTGAAACCGACTTTTTTCCATGACTCTCCGGTAGGTTTGTTTAATAAAAAATTTGGGTTCTAATTCGGTTATCAACATCAAAAAAATTGGATGTCAATTAGGTTATCGCTATCTTGAGTCATAATCATTGGTTATGTGTAAGGGTAGGTTATCAAATAACCTATTCATAATTAGTAGTTACAGGGTTTTTTTTACAAAATTAAAATGATTTATTTACTCTTTTTTTGGTTTTTGATCATTAAAATGTTTAGTGTTTTAGATTGATTACCTACCTCGATGGTAACCAAGTCATCCAGGTAGGTTATTAATTTTTAGAGAAATCAATACCAGGTGGTTAGGTTATTAACCAGTTATAAAAAAAATCAATAAGCAGACAAATTAAACCATCCAATTAAAATTCAAATTGACAATCAAAATTTTAGAATTGCGTCTGGGGATGTAGCTCAGATGGTAGAGCGCTCGCTTAGCATGCGAGAGGTACGGGGATCGATACCCCGCATCTCCACAGTTCAATTTTTTCCATTCTGCTGCAAATTTCCGAACCCCTGTGCCCTGGAAAACAGATGGGAAGTCTCTTTCCCAGTTTTTATTTTATTTATTTTTTAATAAACTTTTTTCGCATGATCATTAACCAATACTTAAACCTCAGGGGTTTTTTCTTCATAAAAGTATTATTTAAAAATTTCAATTTTGTGAAAAGAGAATTTCCCCAAAAACATAGAAAAATGAGTCAAAATTACACTAGAAAAAACAACTTCCAAAAATCTCCCAATTCTTTGGGGAAAAATAAGGACATAATTTTGTCATCAGAATAGCAAATTGGAAGATAATTAGATTGGGACTAATTTCAGAATTTATTTTAATTGGTTTATTAAAAAAAATGTGTCACATTCTTGCTTCCCCCCACTAGGGAAAAACCCTCCCAATTTTTTGGGGTGATGATTAGTTTTCTCTCAGACAGTTAATTCTATTCAATTCCAAATAATTCTTTATCAAACCCTAAATTGGCATCTAGAATTTAGAACTGCAGTTTTTTACTTGTTTATTATCAGGAGGAGCAATATGTTTTTCATATTGCCCTTTCAAATTTCCAAGCATTTGTTTTTTCCATGCACAAAAATTGGAGAAATTTCACATTCTATTGCACAGTCTGTTTATTTGTGTCCTCAATCATCTATGAGACAGAGAAACTCTTCACTACAGACCTCACACTAATGCAATTGTGAATCTGACCTCTTCTTTCATGTTGTCAAGGAGCAAAATTGAGATCTCCATGCAACACATTTGATCTGAAATCCTCCAAATTGTGTCAATTCCCCTCTTTTTCATTCTGTGTTGTTGTCACAAGAATTGTCTAACCTCTCTTGCCCTGCTCAATCTTTCACCACACCCAACCACCTACCTTTCTCACTCAGGCGTCACATATGCAGAGGTAATGCCGCCATCAGCCAGTAGGCTTGCACCTGTCACGTATGAGCTATCACTTGACGCGAGGAAGAGAGCCACTTTGGCCATCTCTATCGCCTCTCCAAAGCGACCCATGGGAATATGGACAAGACGCCTCTGTTTCTTCTCTTGTGTGTCCAAAAACTTCATAAGAAGCTCTGTCCTCAATGGACCTGGGCATAAAGCATTCACCCGGACACCTTCTCTTGCATGTATTACTGCCAGCTCTCGAGTAAGAGCAAGAACTGCTCCTTTGCTGGCTGTGTATGCAATCTGTGGGGTTGCAGCCCCCATAAATGCCACAAATGAGGCAGTGTTTATAACTGAACCACCTCCTGCTCTGATGATGGCTGGGATACCATACCTGCAGTCATGGTCACCAGATTTACAGAAATTTTTCATAACCACAAGTGGGTACAAAGCTCTGCAACAACAAGGCTACTAAGTTCCATTGATGCCAAGCTCTACATAGAAGAATATGGTTTATATCACTCTTTGGTAATTGGGTCCTCCCACACTGTGGACAATTATGACCTGCAGATGTCACCATGGAGCAGAGAAACACAGTTGAGAATGAAGAGACTTCCAAAGTCCTTAGTAGGCTGAATTGCACATACCTGCAACCATATATGACTCCTTTCACATTTACTGCCAGAGTTCGATCAATGACTTCATCAGTAGTATTGATCACATTATCATCTCCTGGGTCCATAATGCCTGCATTGTTGAAGACTACATGCAGTCCTCCAAATGTCTACAACAAGGGGCTTGGCAGCCATAGCCATTTGTGTTAGCCTTAAGGTGAATGAAATTCAAGAAATGATCCTGTCAGAGAATCTCTAAAGAATTCAAATGCATTGCCAAGGCCATCTTGATGTCAATTGAACAAGCACTCCCATCCATGTTTTCAGGTCTGATTTAGTTGGTTTTTGGTGCCAAGAATGCAAGTATTTCTACAGATGAGGTCTTGATTGCTTGCAGTACCCTCTCTGCCTTGTCAACCATGGCTTCCACATCACCCGCAACAGAGACATCACCCCCAACAGCAATCCCTTGTCCATTTAGCTCAAGCATGGCATCAACAGTCCGTGCAGCAGCTGCTAGATTTCGATCTGCAGCAACTACAGACGCACCCTCTTGAGCAAACAAAAGGGCAGCATGCCGTCCAATTCCACTCCCTGCCCCTGTGTACCCAAAGATGGTGTTCTTCTGTCAGAATAATCTGGAAATATTCGTGCCCAAGACAAAAAGTTTACAATTAAATTCTATCTAGAGTTCTGAGGGCTGACAGATTGAATTTACAATTTCCTTGCCAATTCAATATTGTTTGGCAGAAGAAATTGCAACATCTGTAGATTTTTGAAAAATTTGACCTGAGAGGTCAGTTTTGGACACCAATGTTTGTATATATGTCTCAGTTTTTTTGGCACATAGTGACTTGACTCCCTGTAGTTGACATACTACATGCTCCAAAGAGATCAAAATTCCAATAAGGAAACAAAAGCATCTCTAACTGCTCCCTGCAACAAAACAAGTGAACGGATCTCCGTAAAAAATCCAGAAATGCTGACTACCTTCTGCAGAATAATCAACTCCTCCTTGGTGCTTATAAAATTGAAAAAGAGATATTATCTTTCAACAAACTGTTCGCCTGCGTTCAATTACATTCCCTCTCCAGAAATAGAACCCTAATTCCAAATCCCCACCATGCAGGCTTCTATCGTAGACCTATTTCCAGGCATGTGAGACAAGGACTTGAATTCGTCTCCAGAAATGGCACCCTAATTCCAAATCCCCACCATACAGGCTTCTTCCCTAGATCAGTTTCCAGGTGTGTGAGATAAGGACTTGAACAATTCCCTCTCCAGAAATGGAACCCTAATTCTGAATCCCCACCGTACAGGCTTCTACCCTAGCCCTGTTTCCAGGTATGTGAGACAAGGACTTGAACAATTCCCTCTCCAGAAATGGATTCCTAATTCCGAATCCCCACCATAAAGGCTCTTATCCTAGACCTGTTTCCAGGTTTGTGAGACAAGGACTTCTATGGATTCATGGATGGATAGAGAGATTGAATGGGTGAGAGCTGTGAAAGGGCTGAACTGTTGAGGAAAAGAGCTGGACCTAGTTCTGTTCCAGAAACAGATCTAATGTACAAGTGTATCTCAGAATCCAAGACTCTGCCCATCACACTATGAATTACACCAAACAATTCCCTCTCCAGAAATGGAACCCTAATTCTGAATCTCCACCATAGAGGCTTCTATCCTAGACCTGTTTCTAGGATTGTGAGATGAGGACTTCTTTGGATTCATGGAGGGATAGAGAGATTAAATGGGTGGGAGCTTTGAAACAGCTGAACTGTTGAGGAAAGTGCTGGATCTAGTGTTCCAGAACTGAAACAAAGCTAATTTACTAGTGTGTCTCAGAATCCAATACTCTGTGCATCACACAGTATGGCGGAGAAGCCAACTAGATAATGAGACATGGGAGGCCATAAAAATCTCTCCAAGCAAGCAGAGAGGAGAACTTACTGTGCTTATGCCTGTCTTAGGGCCACAACTGTTTGTTCTTCCCTTTGAAGCTGGACCCATAAGACTAGTACCAAAACGCTTAATGCAGGAGGGGGAGGGACTTGAGAATCTAGAACCACAAGCAAAAGAAGGCTAGTGCCATTGCCGACCAGAAAAAAAAATCAAAATCAAAAGAAGAGATAAAAAAAAGCCAATGACCTGAAAGAGAAGTCTATAACATCATGATGCATGCATGCATGCATCATCCACCGAGTGTTGGCTTTTGAAACTTTGCACTGTCGAATGCTTTCTTCTTCATGCCTCCTTGATTTTGCAAAAAAATCCACAGCCCCAGTTGTGGAAAAACTGGACCCATTTTTTGGGTTTCTCTTTCTAAATTTGGCAAGCAAGTTGAAGAAGAAGACAAGAAGGTTGAAGAAGCTGGCTAAGAAAGCTGGAGAAGATGAGAAGGTCGGTTTTGATAGATGGATATGACTTTACAGACCTGTGATGAGAGCAGTTTTTCCCACAAGCTTGCCTGGACCATGGTGCTGCAAAGCTCTGGGAGGCGCTCCAACAGCCGCTGCAGCTTCCGATGATGATGCGAATCCATGTCTGGAAGAAGAAGAAGAAAACAAGTGTACAAGACCAACAACACTTTCCTTCCTCAACAAGAAGCTCCTCCTCCCTTGGGTTCTACACAGTCCCAGTACCCACCTCACCATCGCTGCGACAACGACGCAGACACCCAACCCCCACACACACAAGCAAACAAAACACTACAATTTTCCCTTTGCAACAAAACAAGCACTCGCCAGTGTTGATACCTACCTAGTTGATCAATTACCCACCAGTGCTGGGCGGGTATTTCAATTTGTTTGGAATTAATAACCGCCGGTTCCTTTTTGAACTAATGTTTTGGAATAAGAGAAGATTCAAATTGTACAATAGATCGCCCAATTATCATCCAAGGAGAAATTTAATTAGTCATCCCTGTTTTTAATTCATCGAAATTTTGAAAGCAATTAGGGTGGATAAACATTGAATCGACTAGGCAAGTGGGGATCAAATCCTTGAATTAAGTATTTAAAAGAGAAGTTTTTATTGAAAACTAGCTGAATCTCAAAAAATAAAAATAAAAAATGTTAATCTCTTGAAATTATCTCAACATATTCAAATGAAATAACACATATTCACATTTGTATGAAATTGGAAAAACACAAAAATTCCAAAAAACATTGAAAAAAACTTTTTTAAATTGTTTTTTCTTTTGATATCTTAGGATTCATAAGGACATTTTGAAACATTACAATTTGTAAAATGTTTTTTTTTAAAAAATTCATTTTGAAATCGACCTCTAGACTTGGCTTTTTGTATTATTCAATTTTGAGATTAGGTAGGCAAGGTGCACAAACTAGACACAAAAAACAAACAAAAAAACACTTACTTTCACTGCAATTGTTTTTTTTTAAACCACCATTTTTTGATACTTACCTAGTTGATCATTTACCTACCAGTGTTACACGGGTATTTGAGATGTACCCAATATGGTGCTCATCCATAAGCCAATATGGGCCAAAGTTACCCCTCTGGTACCCGGCCGTGGGGGTGTGGTGCAGTTTCTAATACCCATGTAACACTTGTCGTTACGAATGTTTTGGCGGGTATTTGATTTTTTTTTCCCCCCCCCTAATAACCCGCGATTCTAGTTTCATTTTAATATTTCAAAGAATGGGAGAACTGCCAGTTCAAGTTACTTTGAAACCCTCAAAGAACCCTAAACCCTAAGTAAGTATGTAGGTCATGTGGATCATAGGCAAGTGAGTAGGTAGGTAACTTAGGTGGGTAGGTAGGTTAGTAACCTAGTAGTTGGATAGGTAGTGTAAATGAGTATGTAGGACACTAGTTAGGTGCATAGGTATCCTAAGTAATTAAGTGACTTAAATGGGTAAATAACCAACACAAGTGTGAGGATAGGTAAATAAGTAACCTAGGTGAGTATGTAAATAATTACGTAGCTAAGGTGGGTAGATAAGTTGGTAACTAGGTAGGTAGATGGGTAAGTAGGTAGGTGCATTAAATAGGTGAGTAGGTAACTCGAGTAAGTTCCTAACTAAGGTAGGTAGACCTTTTATTAAGGTAAACACATGGTCTCTAGGCGTAGTTTAATTTTTTTTTAAAAATCATCCTAGCCCTTTATTTTGAGAATACCCCTACCGTAGAGCATTTACCTTACACATAATGACCTCATTGGATGTGCATAGTGTATTTCAAAATATTTTACAAGGTTGCAATTCTTTCACTAGCTTGGAGTAAAAAAAACCATGAAAAAAATTCATAAACTAATTTGGAATATCGTTGTTGTGTGAGGAAACTTAATTTGTGTGATTTTCTTTTTATTCAAAGTGGCAATCAATTGTCTGTAGGAAATTTTTTAGCCAAATCTGGCTATAAACCATATATAAGAAGCACAAAAGTTAGCCAAATCTGGCTATAAACCATATATACAAAGTACAAAAGTTTAATCATCCTTCTATATTTTGATGACACAATGAAGCTGGAAAATGTTTACTTTTTTTTTTCCTTCTTCTTTTAAAATTTTTTTTTCTCCTCACTTCTGGCCATTGAAAATTACCTCCAAAATCACTTCATTTCCGAGTTTTTAATTTGAGTTTTCTGGTGAAATTTTTGTCCAAAAAAAGGGGGATGGGGTTGGGGGGGGAGGGAGGTGGGGGGGGGATGCTAAGAATGAATCGCACACATGTTGAGGTGTTCAAGTTTTTGAGTACCACATGCAATGCAATGGAGAGACCCAAAACAAAAAAAAGCTCCTCAAGGGACAGACAGAGAAGCTGTATTGTTGTTGCATTCAAGCTTTTTTTTGCAGCAGCAGCAGCAGCAGCAGCAGCTTTTTTTCTCCAGGTCCATCTGCTCGGCCTTTTTTCTGGTTCTGAAATCCTGTACAAGCAAGGAGTACTTCTTAAAGTGCATTCACACTCAGTGTTAAGCATTTTAGTATTATTCAATTCCCGTAAAACCAAGCTAGTCATTTAGGACCTAAACCTCTTTACCATTAAGATTTTTTAATTTTTTAATTAGCTTTATTATTATTTTTTAAACATTCATTAATATTAAACAATCCCCTATTTAACATTGGGTGCCACCTAAGATGCCACCTAGATTTTTTAAAATATTAACACTGACTTAATATTAGGTGTGAATGCACCTTAAAACTTACTTAGCTACTTACTTCCTCCAAAAAGGTTTTTATTTTTATTTTTTAAAAAACCTTTTTTCTAAACTGGCTTCTCTGTGAAAGGGAAAAACACATAAGAAAATCTCACTCCAGTTTATTTATTTATTTATTTATGAATAAATTCAGCAAACAACTGGTGCAGAAGAGTGCTAATGGGAGAGAAAAAACACACACATGGGATGGTCTTGAATTGCTTGTTATTGGTTTAGGGTGCAGATGACCTTCCAAAGTATACCCATATCTTAAAAATACTGTAGTTCCCAGGCCAGTAATTTGATGCTAATTATTATATTATTTTCAGAAATGTTGAAATGTTGAAATTTTTATTTATTTTTATTTATTTTTATTTTATTTTATTTATTCAGAAATATAAATTTTCTGAAGGAAAATGAAGAATCTGATGGAAGATTTGAGAATATACATCATTTGTTGAAATGGAATCCTCAAAATCAATTAAATTTATTCAACAAACATGTGTGAAAGTGGCCAACGTACTATGGTAACCACCCCACAAACAAGGGTTTTCGTATGCTTACCTGATGGAAGATCCATCTTAATGTAAAAGAAATTCACATGAACAAAGACATTTATCTATGAAGGAAGGTTGTTTGTTTGTTTTGTTTTGTTTGTCTTTTTCAAACCATAAC
>Ga0209208_10004861_pt1 | contig 18884 bp, 12 predicted proteins | sample S1TSphfallax_3_FD_187694 | JGI IMG/M metagenome (GOLD analysis project Ga0209208, IMG submission 187694) | Host-associated microbial communities from peat moss isolated from Minnesota, USA - S1T2_Fd - Sphagnum fallax MG (SPAdes) (version 2) | ecosystem: Host-associated > Plants > Peat moss >... | reverse complement strand
CATTCCATATAATTTACCTAATCATTTCGTTCACGTAGACTTTTCCATGTTTCAAGCAAAAAATATCACACATCCCTTTCATTTGATGCGGCGTCATATCCGTAGACAAATCAGTCAACGATTGAACATTATACTCCACTTGCTAGGTTGACATACGTAATTTATGTGTACCTTTATTCCCATGTGGTAGAAACTGACAACCTTGCTTGTTGTTTGATTTGTACAACATATATGTCAACCAAGAGAGACAAATTATTTGGTACCAAGTGGTTTCACAAATGTCTAAACCTTGAATAGTGATAAATTTTCATCTGCTTCTAACTCCTTTTGTGTGTAATCCTTCTTGGAATATCTAAACCATAGGCTATGTGGTCTTGAAATGACAAACTCCAAAAGTCTTGTCTCAAAAACAAGGTCTTTTCACAAGGAAAATGTTGACAACAATTCATGGCGCAACACTTTGCCGCACCCACATTGTGCATAGACTCCTATGGCAAAACTTTCTCAATTCTAGAAATGGAACCTTTTGAATTAGCTACATTTCACTTCCTCTTTACACCAACTACTCCCACATCATCAACATCTTGTATGTGGGTTTCATTAATTGAAATTAGATGCTATATGAGGGGGTACCCATCAAGAATTGTTTGAGCCAATGGCCATTTCCAATGGTCATCACTATTGACATAGTCGTAGGACAATACAAGATGCATAGCCCAACATGGTCTTCCCCAAGCCGATCATCAAGAATTGCTTCTTGTGGGTTGCATGCAACCACATGACCTTTTGCAAGGAAAACCCTAGCATTGTCCACAAGATCACATTCAATTATTTGCCACTCAAACCAACATCTTCTTAATATATTTGATTTTTTCCCTCTCACACCAGAGCCATGCACTACATTAACATTCATATGTGCATTCCTTTAGTTATAGTCTTCTTTATTTCATTCAAAATTTTCCTCGTTACCAACCTCTTCATTGCCTTCCATAATTTTCTTTTCACTTCCTTCCTCACTCATGGAACCAAACCCAAACTCCCCAATGGATCCCTCCAAACCATCCTCAGATATACAAATCACTTCACCACATGATTCTTCATTACGCAAGTTTTCAACTTTATTACCCATATTCTCCACATCACGGATGTTCTTAGCCCGAAAGCCTCTTTGCTAAAGAATTTTCCTTACATGAAATTCACTTATTCGAGAGATTATTCACCCCATCCACCATCATGTGACATTGGTTTCTGGTCATCACAACCTCTTCATCATTCATTAATAGATACTTACAAGGCCAAAAAGCCTATATTCCCACTGCTGATCCGTAGTATTTCACTTTTGGAACTAGATAAAATAGTTTATGTTGCTCAAAGTCCTCATTCACAACTTCAATTAAAACCACTACAGTAGAACCTCTATAAACTGATCCCCCAAATTTTATAACCTTTCAAATTTTATCATTCCGGCCCGGTCCATCAATGGGACCAGGCAAAAATTTTATATTCTTATAACTTATCACTTTTCCTCTTTCCTGACAATTTTATAATTTTATAATTCGTTTATTTCTCGATCAGTTATGGTGGAAATAGCTAGTGATAGGCCTTTGTTTAAGACTATTCTGGTGGAGATGGCGTACTCTGTCATTCATCTTCACAATCAAGTCAACAAAAGCCGGATAGTTGTCCTTTTGCTGTGTCCAGAAGAGCTGGAGCTTGGAAAGCATCTCCGATGCCTCCCCCAATGTGACCACCGGAAGCTCCTGGCTATCGTTGTCATCGTCATTGTCCACGGGCAGTGGTGATGGCTGGAATTGCTCGATGATAGCCTCTGTAATGTCATCGGCGACCTTCTGCAGAGTGTAGCTCAGATCTGTACCATGTATATCTAGTTTAGGGCAAAGTGTGAAGTGCATTGGAGGGACAATACTCCGATTATAAGCAGGTTCGGAAAAAAAGTGCTGGACTTCAAATGTTTTTCACTAAACCTGCAACTTTTGAACCCTGTGCCTCACAGTTCCAAACTCTCCCATAACTTATAACCTCTCAAACTTTATCACTGGCTGTCGGTCCCTAGGTGATAAAATTATAGAGGTTCTACTGTATTCAATTATCCACTCCACATGGTCCATATATAAAAACAATTGATAGATCTCTACACATTATAATATTAATATTCACCCTTTCATTTTTGTCGACATCCCACATACTAACATAATTACCAAATATGAATCCTTCATCCATATCTTGTTAAACTAAGAACAAATGGAATGCGGCATTAGATCAAGGATTTAAGTTCTAGCCATAACATATGTTCTTCAACCTACCCATTACAAGTTATCATTATTATGTAGAAACACCCAATTACCACCATGTGTCTCTATGCCTAATATCAATGCGTAGAAACACCAAGTGGATGCCAGGCATCTTTTCGCCCAACATAGTTACACAAAACTGCTTGGCAGTCATTAGGCGTCTCTACACCCAATATCCCTATGCACAAACATTTGGTGGTAGCTAAGCATCTTTGCACCTAATATAATTGCACAAAAATGTTTTCTTGGAATTGTACTTGTCTTTGATCTAGAAAGCACTTGCTGGCCACCATGTGTTTTGACGCACTCCCAACTCCTTATAAGACTCAAAAGTGAGTCCAAGTACAAGACAACAGAAAGGGGAGGAGTCGGGGCATGCTCCTTAGCTCACAACACTTTGAAGGGTAGAGGGGCGTGTTGGAACTCCGGGATGGGACTAAGAAGAGTTGACAAGCTTCACTCACTCACACAGGCTTGCACACAACCCACACAAGGTGGTTAGTGCATTGTTGAAGCACCTTTGGTGCTAAGACAAGCCACGAGCAACACGGACACACAAAACTCACCACAACTCAGACTTGAGGGAGGCCACCACCTTCCCCCTTATAGTATACTTTGCACCTCTCCACGGGGCCCACATCCAAATGGTTTTTCTCTCCCGAGACTCCCGAGTGGGAGTCCCAAAATCACACCAGCTAGGACTCCCGCGACTTTGGAGCCCCCTAACTTTGCGAGAAAACCTTGGATTGAGGTGCGGTTTGAAGCAAAGTTATAGCTCTTGTCGGGAGCTTTTCAACGGTATGTCGCACGTCATTTGCAGCTAAATAAATTGGGTCGATTCTTGACTTTTTCTGGTCAGGAGTCAAATTAGCAGTTTGATTCCTGGCCCTTCTTTTGGCCATTACTTGTGTTTCAGATGTCCAAATGAGCAATGTGAGCCCATTTTAGATATCAAAGTTCTAAGAGATTTCCAATGATATAAAGAACTCCACAAGCCATTGAGTTTTGACCCCTAAAATTGCTCTCTGAAGTTTTGGGAGTCCACCGAGACTCCATCTCCCAAAGTGGGAGTTGCCTTGGGAGTGTGAGGGTTCACTTGCTTACACTTTCTTACACTCCCAGGAATATGTGATGTAATTCTCGGGCTTCCTCTTGGCCCGCAACCTTGCACCCCTTTGCCTTGGTCACAAGCCCAAGGCTAGGGTTGCGACATGTTTTCTACGATTTTCAATTCAAAAAATGCCTAGTGGTCGCCATGCATTTTCTATGGTTTATAACCCAGAGAACGCTTGGCCACCATTAAGCATTTTCTATGAATTCTGATATAGAAAATGCCTTGTGATGTCAAGGCCTTTTCTAAAATTACCAATCCAAAAAACTCTTGGTGCCACCAAGCATTTTCTACCATTTTTTATCTCGAAAACTCTCAATGGCCACCATTTCCAATTTAGAAAATGCCTAATGGTTGCTAGGTGTTTTCTACCATTTTTTATCTAAAAAATGCCTAGTGGCAACCAAGTGTTTTCTAGGATTTCCCATCTAGAAAATGCCTCATGGTTGCCAATTGTTTTTTAAAATTTCCCATCCATGAAACACCTAGCCATTAAGTGTTTTCTAGGATTCCCCATCTAAAAAATGTCTAGCAACCACCAAGGGTTTTCTAAGATTTCCCATCCAAAAAATGTTTGGTGGCCGCTAAGCATTTTTTAACATTTCCCATTAGGTGGTATAATAATGGTAGTGTATATTCTCCATTATGCAAAATCTCATGCCTTCATTTATTACTAAATGGATAGCTATGATTGTATATAGGAGAGGTGAAAAGAACCATACTTGAATGCTACTAAACACATCAATTTAAAGTTGTTTCATTTTCTTCCATTAAAAATTTGTCCTCATCGACTTGGGCAAGCTCAGGTTGTAATCCTTGGGGAAGGTTAACACCATAAACCTTCTTTGAAGCCACATCTTATGTAAGGGCCATCATTGCCTTTCTCGCCTCCTTTCGAGCATCTATAGTCATAAACAATTGTGACATCAAGTAGGTAAAAACAAGAATGTTCATGGAATGAAAACTACTTGTGGCCATTTTAGTCTTGTAGAATATTAGGAAGAAATTAGAAAATTGGTGGGTATTGCATGACCTACAATAAATGAAACCTTTATTTTAACAAATCAAGGTTTTCAATGTGTGGCTTGTATGGTTGAGTGGCATTCCTATTTCAATCCTTGACAAAAAAACATTACATCAAAAGTTAATTCATGCACCCATGTTCAAAAGAATTCCATGACTATGGTAGAAATTTGGGTCTTGATATAGGAAAAAATACCTGCAACAACAATCTTACTATTTTTTCCTTAACAACCACCAACTATTTAGATTGCTTGCAAAAATGCAAACTTAATGATCAAGATTTGAGTTCAATTGATGCATATAAGTGTGCCCTAAAACCACATGCAAATGCAACACAAAAAATATAAAAACAAAAGTTAATACAAAGGTTTGAAAATTACCTGGATCAAGATCTAATCATACCTGCATCATTTCTGCACCTATTCATTTCACAATTCCGACATGACCTAAATGCACATGATTTGACAATCTATAATTACGCTGGGAAAAAGTTCCCTTCATGCAATCTTCATCATCTTTACAAGATAGATTTACAAATGAAAAATGACATGGAGTTGCAAGCTTGTTGTAATAAATGCTCAAGTCCAATTTGGATTGTTTGCAATATCCATCTTAGCGGGTAGAAAACAATGGTGGTTGAAGCTTGAAGGTGGGCTCAAATGCATCCATACTTGAATGGCATGCACCAAAAACTTTGGCGAGCACAATGGAACTTCAATGCAAGCTTTGTGAACTAGAAGAATGGTAGTAGCTCGTCAAATATGTAATAATGAGGCTCACAAAACGATGAGTTGAAAAACATTAATGCTATGTTGTTGTTTCAACCTTGAAATCAAATGAAAAGTTTACAAATGGGAACAATGGGGACTTGGGACATGCATTAAACTAACTTTAACTTCTAGTCAAATGATCTTATGATTTCATCAACATCCAACGCGATGTTGTAAAACAATATTGATTCCAAGTCTAATTGTTAAGATTCCGGAGTGGGTATTGGATTCATTTCATTTGATTTTTGACTAAACAAATAAATTTCTATTTCAAACCTTGAATCTTCATTCTACATTAGGTTCAATGCATTTATAATGTTAATTATGATATTCAATTTTTTCCCATGTAGTGTATACCCCAAATTTGCAACTAACTTGAAATTACATATAATTTTACATGAAAATGTAATCTTACCTTTCCTTAAACAAAAGAAAACATTTTGTCTTTAAGAAAGTTTTTACCTACCATCTACCTATCTATGTCCTACCAACCTACTTAACTACCATATATTTTCCTATGTTTTACCTACCTACCATCTATCTACCTATGTCCTACTGACCTACCTACCATCTATCTACCTATGTCCTACTGACCTACCTACCATCTATTTACCTATGTCCTACTAACCTATCTACATACCTATGTCCCACCTACCTACCTACTTACTTACCTACCATCTGCCTACCTATGTCCTACCTACCTACTATTAAATTACCTATTTATCTACCTACCTACCTACCTATATTCTATTTATTTATCTACCTACCTACAATCTACCTACATAATTTTTTGATTTACCTATAGTTTACATAAGTAAGTTATGAACATTTTTAAACATGTAGGTAGGTAGGCATGTGTACCTACCTATCTACCTAGTTAGGTCAATAGTAATTATTATGTAATTATCAAATATTTTACTAAATTGAATTCAAAAGCAATACTAAATTAAAAATAAGAAGTTACTTAATTTATCATTCAAGGATACACTAATCCTTGATAAATAATTGAAAGGTAGTAAAATACTTATTAAATGGTTTATATTTGAGATATTTACTTAATGTTTTTAGAGTTTAATGTATAGAACTTAGGTTTAGGGTTTATGGTTTAAAGATGAATTATAGGGTTTACTATTGAAAGTTGATTTATAAGGTTGAATAAATAGTTACATAGTTTATTCCATTACTATGGTAATATTTCATATTGGATTTTGCTTAAACATCATTGTTGTACTAATATGTCATAATTCATAATTTAAATGAAATTTGTATTTGAATCAACTAAATCATTGTAAATTATATGATATTTGTTTATTTATATGTAGTCTAAGTTGTTTCTATGTATAGATGTATGATTGTATATGTTTGTATATATATGTATGTGGATGTGTGTTGAAAATAATACATGAAGTTGTAAGTGTCATCACATGTACGTCATAGATATTTTGGTGTGTGGTACATACTTTAGTGTGTTTTCTTTGTGCGGGTGTGAATGTAAATGTTTATATTGTTTCATGTGGATGTTTCATGTGGATATTATGTTTGTATGTTTTTAAAAAAAAATTCAATATAGTTCAAATATGAATTTCAAACTAAAATAAATAGTCGCAGTTTAATTAATTAATTGGTTTCTATGCGTCTATATATATGTTTGTCTTCAACACAAAAAAATGGAATGCAACAATATATACAATTTTTGTATGTATATTGTGTTGCATTTCATTTTTCTGTGTTGAAGGCATTTTACCTAATAGACATCACAATTGTTTGTTATAACTTGCATTTCTTATTGATTTTTTCAAAACTTTGTCTCTTTTTCAAATTAACCTCTTAATGGCCACCATGTCACAATTGTTTGTGTTGTTGTAGATGAATCATATTTTGGTTTGGATGTGGTGTACCATTCAACATATTTTTATTTTTTAGGGTTTAGGGGGTTTGAATTCAATATGGTTTAAGGTTTTGTGTTTAAGGTTGTAGATTCTTTCTTAAGAACAGCAACCTGACAACCTTGCACACGTGTTGCAATGATGACTAAAGATAAATTATAGATTGAACTGCATTATTGAGTTAAAAAAAAAAGAATCGTGCAAACGTTCTATTTTTCATAGTTGTTGTTGATTCTTTTTTACTAGCAACAATTTAGGAAAATAAAACATTTGCACAATTTCATTTGTTTTTAACTCAACATGTAGTTGAATCTATGATTTTTTCAACTGGCATTGCAACACCCGTGCCATGTTATTTTCATCATCAAATTATTCATCATCATCATAAGCTCATGATTTCAACTTGTCCCCCCCAAAAAAAGTTAGCTCACAACTTTGAAGTTTTTTTTTCAAAGTTTGATATCATATAACACTAGACTTATTATACAATGTGACTTTTGCACTTTATTTTTCAAATCAGATCTTACTTTTGTTGCAATAAATCATGAGCAATAATCCTACATTTTTTTTTTTTGAACTTTATTTTTTCCTTCATGAATAGGTTTGAGCATATACCCATAAGGCTAATTTATTTTTATTTTTTAGAGCTTTTCTTTCTAGTCTTGGTGTCCACTAGGTGATTTATAATTGAAAGTTTGAATAAATATGACTTTGTCAAGTTATTGTTTGGATTTTTGGACTTTTGTAAAGTCTTAAATTAATTAAATATGTGTTATTTCACTTGGATACCAAGAGACTAAAACAAACTAAATGGAAAAAGGACTAAAATTTGGCTTGAAAATTGGTGCACATAGTATTACCCTTCAATTTCAAAACTATGCAAATTTTATGGGATTTAGCAAAATGGTTATTATCATTAACATTTGCCCAAATCCTTGGTATGGAATACTTTCATATCTGATTTTTGGCTAGTTTAAATATTATAAAAATAATATTCCATTTAAATTAAGGGTCAACTAAATGGGGCATGTAATAGTTATGAAGAATATTTTCCAAGCCCTAAGGAACTTTCTGAAATTGTAATTTTTCTTCATTTTTACACATAAAACTTATCTAATATAATTGTGTAATAATATATTTCAACACATGTAAAATAAAATTTGCACTCCATGGTTATAATTTGATTCTATTTTGTGGTATATATTTTGTTAATGGAAATTTGACCATCAAAAAATGTCCATTATGATGCCACTACATAACAATGACATGGAAATTTACATGTGAATGATAGGGTCATACATGGTTGCCATGAAGGCCCAATGTCATGCACATGGCAACGGGCATGCCCTAATTACCCTTTTGTGCAGCTAGGTTTCATGAATTTTATGAAACTTCAAGAGCATATTAGCCCAAATTTGCTATAGTGCTAGTGACAAATCAATTACTTGACCTGAAATTAAATATATAATATATATAATATATTTAAAGTCACCTTTTTTTGGGCTTGCTTTTGTCCTTTCATGTTAAGTTTTGAGCTAGTATCCTTAAAGTCGCTGAAGTAGAAGACCAACATTCCAAATTGAACACAAGATGGCAAACATCCCTCTTTATCCCTTCTCTCCCACATTGATGTTCTTTGAATGGAGTTTAACCTACATGGTTAATATTTCATTTTTTGATTCAATATTTTGATGTGAAAGCCCATTTAAATTCTAATAGCCTATCAATCATGGTTAATATATTGTTTTGATGTGGATGCCAAGTATTGTAGTGTGAATGCCCACTATTTTGGTGGGTGCCTTTTAATCCACAAATATTGGTCAAAAACAAAAAAAAATCATCTATAATCAAGTATTAAAAAACAATGAGTTTTAAATCCATTTTCATGCACATTGTGGTGTTAAATTAAATTTGAAAAAATTTGTAAATAAATTCCTTCAACTTAATATCCTTCAAAATGCAAGAACTCATTACAAATTTTCATTATTACAACTACTTTCAATGAAAAATGGTCCTTTACTTTCAACTCATTAGTTGTCTTAAACTCTTTCCATCCATTCCCAATGCTTATTCTAGGTGACCATTGATATTTTTGCCTTTAGTAACACACTTTCATGTGCTTGACTTCATTGTGTCTTCCTCACATTGTCACTTCCGTGCCAATCTTGCCACTATGCTTTATTAGGAGTCTATGGGGCAACTAGACCTAGAAAAGTGTTGTTGAAAAATGACATTTGGAATAAACCAATAAAAAAAGGTTTGGCCTTGAAGGTTAAACCCAAATAAAATAAGATTATCCCAACTAACCTACCTACCTATCTACTTAAGCTTAACTACTTACCTACCCAACCTAAAAAATGTAAGTAGTCACCTACCTATTGACCTAAACGTCACATGTCAACATTTTATCAGCCCTAAGTTGAATGATATAAATTTAATCAATAAAATATTAAATATTGAAATAAACTCAAAATTACCATATGTCCATTAATGATTTTTTAGCGCATCATTACCTATGTAGTTGCATAGTAATTGCAAGGTAATGACAAAGTAATTACAACATAGTGGCATGGTAATTGCAATGTATTGACATAATAGTTGTGAAGATTTAATTGCAACATAGTTGCACGAGTTACATATGTATGCAATTTCATATACAATGAATTGTGCCACTACACCTTTTGCAATTCATATGATAACATACGAACTATAAAAATATGTTGAGTTACAAATGTTCATTACAACTCAAAAGTACAACTAAAACCTAATTGCAATCTACTTCCAAAACACCTATTTTCTCATAGTGCTTGGAAAGAAGGAAAAACTTGTTTTGAGAGCATTTTCCCAAAGGAAAATTTTCATATTAATTCATTGTTGATTTATTTTCAAGTATGGTGTAATAGTTTTTTTGGTTTCTTTGTGAATATTGATTTTATTTTAAACTTTTGTGCCTTTAGATGTATGGGACAAATTTATAATGATTAAAAGTAATTTTTTAAAAATTTGTGATTTCTACAATGGTATTATTGTGTGCATTCATTACTATTTCACCCAAGGCATTGGACAATACCTCCTTGACAATTACATCTACAATAGCATACCATTGTCACTGGTAGTGCATAGCAACATGAAGCTCAAGTAGTTATTGCACATTGAATTAACAATCCCATTGGCCTAAAAAGAAAATCTTCAAACCTACCAACCTTATTATGTTAAACATTGAAAATAATGATCCATTTTTACCATTTCCATTGGTCCTTTCAAATTATTGCAAACCTGCCAATTTGTATCACACATTTAACCATTAGTTCACCCAAGATACTTTTTAAAACAAATTCAAACCACCAAATCTAGCAATTGCCCATAAGATTTTTTTCCCACGCCTACACACAACCCAACTAAATAATACCCTCTATATACTTGAGCTTTGAATTATTAATGAAATGATGAAATAAATGAGTTGATTATGTGGAAATTAAGTTCCATTTGAATGAAATCTCAATTGAAATTGTATGCAAATTAGATTGAATTGAATTCAAATTCAACCAAATCAAATTCAAATTCAATGGAAGAGAAGTGTGATGGAAATGGTGAACAAGGTATTGAAATATGTTCATAACTTCTAAGGTGTTGAAAAGAAAAGCAACTTTGAAAAAACACAAATCCAAATAAACACCTTTGAATTCCATTTAAAGCAAATTCCAAACTGAAATTTATTTTGCTAGGACAAAACTACTATTGAACCTTAAACCCATTTACCCTATACCAACTTTGATGCTACCATTTTCCTTGGAATTAATACATTAATATTATAACCCTCATCTATAAATACCCTATTTATTTATGGACAAATCCATCATTGATAGACAATATAACTTATTTGTCATTGTCTAGAAATAGATAGGGTACAAAAACAATGATAGATAAAATTATGTCATTGATATGTTAAGCATTGCATGCTCACACAAAAAATAAGAAATTTCAAAATGGGGAAGCATCATCAGTAATTGTTTTTTCCTTTTTCCCTTTCAATTATTTGATTTCACAAAAATGGAATTTTTTTGCTAGAAAAACACATTTTACAAGTTAAATTTTTTTGCCAATTTTCTCAATAGTGATTTCGCTAAAGAATGAAAAAAACTTACCACAAAATAAAAATTGATCAAAAGTTATTTCTTTTTATGACCCCAATTTGCTTCAATTACAAATTGCCATGTTGATTGACAATCAAAGATTTGCAAAAAAATTAGATATATATATATATAAAGGAAAAACACTTGGGTACATTCATAGTCAAAATAATCATTTAGTACAAGGTTCAAATGTTTTGAAAGGATTAGGATTTATCACATTCAAAACATGACTTACATATTTTGATTAGAGCTTGTTGTAAGATAATAATGTCAATTTCAAAAGTTTAATCCATGTATGTTTTCATAAATTTTCAAATCACATGTAATTAAATTATTTATTGAATGATAATTCTATAGATAAATCAAATGTGTGCATTTCAACAAAGTAAACATCTCAACATTTTAAATACATATTTGTGTTTAAAACCTTCAATGATGTATTATACATCAAGTTTATCAAGAATGAATTTCTTTAACATCATTCTAAATATAACAGTTCATATTCACCAAAAAAAACAAATAATCCCACATAACACATCCAATCTTCATGAAAACGCACCCTTGCCTTTACTTACACGACAAAAAACATTTTGTCTTGGAAGATGTCTTTCAAATTATGTAGTTTTAGTGGTCAAAAGCATGTTCAAATACTAAAAAAAGACTATAGTGAATAACCATATTAGAAGGTAAATTCAAAATTTTATCACTATTAGGCCTTCATAATCATTAATATATGGCCATCAATAATTTTTTAGAATTAATGATTTAAATTTACATAAGATAAAAGACGTTCAAAGTTTCAATTCCCATTCAAGATCTGACTGTGCATTGCTTATAATTGATTTTATGACCAATGAAACATGTTAGAATTACATTAAAAAAATTGAGATGAAAATTTAGAAATATAAAAATAGTATGCACTTGATTTCATTATATTTCAATCATTAGAACTTTTTCAATGATTTTTGAAAGTTAGGAAGGTGTAAGATTTTACTACAATCAACACAATCCTTGGCTCCTTGTATCATGACTGCACCCACCTAACAAGGAACAAGAGAAGAAAAAAGAAAAAATCAAATCCAAACAAAAGACCACACTTGAAAACGCAAAATGCACAAAGGGGAGACCTAAGAAAAGTAATCAAGAAATCTAAGACCTAAACCCATCACCAGTAGCACAAAGCAAGTCATGCAAGAAGACGAGTGAAAAACTTGGAAAGACACCAAGCCTAGGAGAGGCCTCTCTTGTTACCACAACTGCCCGTCACAAGATAATGATTGCCTGAACTCTCTGAAGAGCCACCAATACCCTCTACCTATAAAATGAACATAAAATAGAAAAAGGAGGACCTTCATAGCCCTTCACCGACCATGCCATGTTGGCACATCGATGAAGACTGTGCTTATTGCCCCTAAGCATTGTTCAAATAATAATGATGTCCTTACTATGGAGTAAACCTAGGTTTACTAGATTCTGGAAATGACACTGACATGTAATGTTAACCAAGGAAGCAAATTACAGTTAAAGTTGGTTGCAAGTTTGTGAAGGGTAAGAGATCATGTACTTGTTGGGCTTTCTAGTAAAGCTGAACTGGACATTTCTTAAATAGGACTACATGGCCGAAGAAAATTCAACTGACTCTTTTGTTGGGAAAATATCATTGCTTACAAAAAAGTTCTGAATTTCTGTGTGACATTGTATCTAGAAATTAGTAGGAAAATGGAAGAGGTAACAAACTTGTGAGGTCTAAATCTCAACAAATTGGTCAACATGAATCAATACCATCATCAGTAAGAGAATTTCTCAGTACTTTACAATTTAAGACAAACTGAAAGAATTGAGAGATTACCATGTGATAAGGTTATGGATGTTTTCAACCTGAGAGCAGGCCAGCAACAATCAGCAAGCATGAAATAGAGTAAGCCCACACCCAAAGAAGAGAAAGCAAGACAACAAGACAGAGTTGAGGATTGGTTTGAGCAACAACAGCATTTGTCTTCCGCGTGTTCAGGGACCTTACAACAGCAATATGTACAGCATTGGCCACCAAATGTAACATCCCAACTGACTTCATCAGTTCCTGGCAAAGGGTGTAGTAGGTTAATGTCAAATGTTTAGGTCATACTGAGTTTCTATCACAAGACCAGCAGTAGTTGGGAAACTCAGCTGCCATGATACTCTGGGTTTTCAACATGAACCAACTTCAGCATCAGCATGTATTGTAGTGACAGCTATCATAACTGCTAATCATGTTAGAGTAATTTACCAAGAACAACATTGAACCCAAGAGACTTGGATATCTTGATAATCTCAAGATGAAGAGATGAATGTGATTAGGTAGGCGCATATGTTAATAACAGTTTCCTGTTCAAGTCAATCATCATATGCTCCAGGAGATGGTGCATGGTCACAGAGCCACAAGTGATTTAACAGAGGAATCACAGTCCATGCCATTGGTCTACTTGGAGGTCAACACCAATATGGTTGCTGAAGCGTGGGTTGTATGGATAACAAGGCCAAATCTGTTCACATTGCACAATTAGCTTAAGCAAAAGAGAAAGTTCTGTCATGACGTTCTTGTCAAACCCACCATGCATGGTGAATGCCAGCTAGAATATGTACAAATATCACAAAAAGCTTTTAGTGGGTAGTTTACACCAACATGGTTCTGACTGAAGTATGACAGTCTAGACTCCAGAGCACTAACCAATTTCAAACTGACACACCACAGCTGTGGCATTTCTTATCATGAGCCTAAGTGAAAGTCACATTGATATTAACAACACCACAAAATATCACGTGTGAAAATGCACTAATGTCAATGCAAGCAATGGAGATGAAACAACACCAGGTTGTTTCATAACTGGACCTGCATATTTGCAAAGCCAGAACTGCATGATGCTGGCCATGGTGTGATGCTGTTGCATCAACTCCTCAACAAGGTCAGTGTCACATTTCACTTTAGACAGCATCTGCTCTGATGCTGTTGCATCAACTCCTCAACAATGTCAGTGTCACATTTCACTTTAGACACCATCTGCTCTGATGTTGTGCTACAACCTTTCTGCATATATATCCCCTGCAGCACAAACACACAAGATTTGTAAATAGTCATCAGGTAGGCACATATTTATTCTTGAAAAGTCATCAAAGCCACTAAGGAATAGAAAGATCAATGTTGAATCCATGGGAATGAATGACTATATCAAGCTAAACATCCACACTACCTTATGGATAATCAAAAGACACAAGGATCAATATACTCAAACAAATGAATTTTATATGCAGCCCGAAGGTCTTGACTCCAACTTTAATGGAGACATGATGCATTGGATACAGAAGCTGTCTCTGAGGAGCCATTGGAATAATCAGACATTTCCAACAAGTTACTGGGTACACAAGAGACAGGGCACCACAACTATGGCCAATGTACTTGGGGCAGCAGACAGTAGACTTCTGTGTGTGTTGGTAATTGCAGGCAGCTGAGGCATCTTTCACAAATTCAAAGAGCTGTGTGAGACTTCTCCTGAATTTCCTGATGTGGTGAGAAAGATTGTCCAACTCCCAAAGAACATATTTTGAAAACAAAAACAACATTTGCTCTGTCTGCTTGCCTGTTCAAACGGGGTCACCAGCTTTGGTATCCACTGGACTTCAGGGTTTAAGACACATTCACTTGTGGCAAATCTGAGATCTTTGAATTCCCAGGAGAGTCACACCTTTGCATAAGGATGCTGTAGGGTTTTAATTTGTCCCTCTTGCAGATGTTCATGCATATGAAACCACTAGCAAGACCTCACATGTTACAGGTTGCTAGTAGGCTGTATTTGAGATCCAGCTGCTGGAGCTTGGTTATTTTGAAGTGCACCCAGAAGAATTGAGATTTTGGAGAATTTAAGGCGCACCTCAGATTAGGGTATTGTAGAAAATTTATCTCTCATGATAGATTGTCAATCGCTGCCATTCACCACAAAGGCAGTGGTCTGGTACTTTGTGCATAACATGCACAAGGTTATGATGGTGGTACTCATTCTTTTCATGTTTGTTTTGGTTTTGCTCAAACTGACATTCAACAGTTACTTTTGGACTGTGATTGTGGAGGTTTTTTCTGCAATGCAATCAATAAATAGTAAAAGTTGGGTTACATTCAAGCCTTCCAATGTCTTGTGTTTTTTGTCTTCCTGGTACCATGTATACCAACTGGTGATTCTCAAAAAGGATTCAGCAGCAATGAAACTTATGGGTGGCAACACAAGAATCTAGATGTCCTTGTGATTGGGTAAGCCTGGCAATAAGGCTTTGTTTGTGTATTGGTCAGGTCACTGATATGCATTTTCATTGGGTTTGGGAACACTTCAAAACAGCATGATGAGGTATCTGGTACAAGTGTTGTTCAGTTTGCAAGTCCACACAGGATGATGATGCTCATATGCCCTATACATATGATTGGTTAGAATGCTGAAGTATGAAGAGCAGAGCAAAAAGCAGTAGTACAAAACTGATGATTGACCTCAAGAAGTAAACAAACGGAGAAGTAACTTTTGATAAATACAGCAATCTCTCTGTGATTGAAAGTGTTATGTTTGCGCACTTCATCAGTTTTTGTGTGAGTTTGTGTATATTTTCAAATGCGTAACTATCCAACAGCATATCCAGCAAATGGGCAATTGTGAGTATTTGACAAGTAGCTCATCCACTGATTTTGGCCTATGAAGTTGGAGCAATCATATTGGAATTCTTATTGACAATATTGTTTCACTCCTCAAGTCAGCTGATGCACTTTAATGTGGGCAAGGTTGGTTGCCTATGTCAGTAGTGCTATGGTTGCAAATCACTTTTCAAGAAGCAAGCCAGGTCTCTCTTGTGAGCATGGAAGGGAGCTATGGTGGGCAATCTTGTTGATTGCAACTCGTAACCTGATGACTGGGTGTGGTGCAAAGAGCAGGTCACACATGCAATTGAGACTACAAATGCTGGGAATGGTGGAGAGGCTTATGTTTGACTTAAACAGTGGCCAAGGCAGTTCAACTAGCACTCCAAAGCACATGCTCATACAGCTCAGTAAAGGCACCTTGGAGCTGGGATTCATCCACAACCCATGATGGGCTCCGAATCGATCATTAGCTGGTGGCTGTTGAATCACTCTGACACATAAATTTGTGTACATGAATGAAACTTTTTGCACTTTTGTATCCCATCCCACAGTGAACAAGGACAATGATTCTGAGTATAATTTGGAGAACCATGCAATTAGCAACTTGGCAAGAAACTTCCATCTCTGGGGTTAGTTCTTTAATCAGTGGATAGCTGAACAGCCACCAGTACCATCTAGTTTTTATTTTGTTTTTGCTTTCTGTTTTTCTCTGTTTGGCATCCTCCTTTCTTCAAACTACACACTTTGTGCTAAAAGCATGATGAGAAAGGTTACTGAATTGTGGATGTAGACCTAACATTGTGCTGATTTCTTGAATTTGCTTCCCCCAAAAACCCAGAAGTTTGAACAACTGCCCTCCTTAAAGATATTGGAAAAAGATATTTATTAAAAGCACGTCTTAAGAACTTCCACAAACCATTTGTCCAAATAGTAATCCAGAAAAAGGCAATAAACAAATGTATTATCTCAAATGTATTCCAAATTTTTTTGTAGTGTTCAGTATGTTCCAAATTTTTGGCAGTTTATACACTTATCTACACTGATCATCTTCACAGAGCTGATGAAGTCACAGGTAGTCAGTGTGCTCATCCATGCATGGTGATAGTATAATACATTGTGAACGACCCTTCAGAATTTAGGACTTCACTCACAGTCATGTCACCTTCAAAGTATTGTTGTGGACAACTCTCTGCAATATAATATGGTATACTAAAGACCAGTGTTGGTCGGTTGTTAGAAACAGGTCGGCAGTTATCAGCACGGTCCATAGGATTGATTCATAATTGTGAATCTCAAAAATCAAAGAACCAGTTTTGGTATATAATCACATTTCTGAAAATTGTAGAAAATATCAAAAGATTGGCCAGAAACCCATCAGTTCTTTGCAAGTTCTTCATGAAAATTGGAGGTTTTTCTTATGTTTTGAAATAACTAAGACCAATGGTTCTTTGATCCTAGTGGTATTGCTTTGGTGGGTGAGAATCACAAATTCTAGTTCTGGTTAGTAAGAATTGGATCCAAACTAGGACTAATTTTCAGAAGCAAAACACTGGAATTAGAACCAAAATTGAAATTTGTTTTTTTTTAAGAAAGAAACCCAAAACCAACTTCTCAGTTTTATTTACGTGTGAAATTGGAACTGGACTAGCAGCAGAATACATAATTGGGCGGAATAAGCAGATTAGTTTGACCCCTTGATTTCAAAGGGTTAAAATAGCCCCTCATGTTCACAAGAGCTTCTAATGTTGTTTGGCCAACATACTATCTTTCATGTGAGAACACTTGGAATAGTGGGCAGTAACCAAAAAACATTCAACCTATATAATCTACCTAAAATTATCAGGCACCATGAAAATTCTCAAACTGCCTGCAATTTTTCAAGCACCAGGATTTTTTTCAGAGTGCCCAAATGTTTGGGCAAAAGTGAAAATTTTCTTCAATTTTTTAGGTGCCCGAATTTTTCGGGCAGACTTAATGCCCACAATTTTGGAGCATCAGGATTTTTCCCAAGTGCCCAAAACTTTTGGGCAGAAATGAAAATTTCAAACCTTTATAATCTTTGTAGGCAGCCTAAAATTTTCAAAACTGCCCAAATATTTTCCAGCATCTGGAAAAAAAATCTCCTGAATATTTTTGAGCATCAGAATTTTCCAAGTTACCAAAATTTTTAGCAGAAATGAATTTTTTTTCAACCCATAGAACCTGACCGAAATTATCAGGCAGCAAAAAAATCCCAAAACTACCGAAATGTTCCTGAACATTCTGGAAAAGATTTCTCAGGAATTCTCCAGAGTACCTAATTTTTTGGGCAGCATGAAAAATTCATAATTTCTCCCAAGCTGCCCAAACACCTCAATGTGAACCATTCGACATAGGGTTAAATCAACCCCATTATACTGTTTTATCTATCCCTTTTTGTGTGAACAGCACAAAGTTTAGTTAACTCTTTCTTTTTTGTCATTTTAACCCCCAAATCAAAGAGAGGGTTAAATGGAATAAAAAAATCCCAATTAATCCTTGCTGTGAATCCAGAATAGTCCTTAACCACTACACCAAATTCTTTTAATTAAATATCATGTGATATCAATCATCCTGTAAGGAACCCTAATTGGAATTGTTTGTCATAGCTTGAATACTCTTTGAAGAATTTGAATGAATAGTCTCCTATTGGGCATTGCTAGTGGGCATGCATAATTCTTCATCACTTGAATGCTTTCAACCATGTTAGGTGATTTTTCTAGGATGTCACAACACATCTTATGTTATAATAATGGTAGACAATGTTTAACATGTCTTTTAAGGTTTAGAGTAAGTTTTTTCAAAACTAAGGTTCCAAATTATTTTACATAAGGTGAACACATTTTTATTTGAACATTACATTGAAACTAGTGGGTACCCGGTGCATAATGCACCCGTCGAGCTCCCCCCCCCCGGCCCGGTCCTTCCCATTGCCCACTCCGGTTCTTTACCCTGTCGACCCCCCCCTCCTTCGCAT
>Ga0209208_10004860_pt1 | contig 18885 bp, 14 predicted proteins | sample S1TSphfallax_3_FD_187694 | JGI IMG/M metagenome (GOLD analysis project Ga0209208, IMG submission 187694) | Host-associated microbial communities from peat moss isolated from Minnesota, USA - S1T2_Fd - Sphagnum fallax MG (SPAdes) (version 2) | ecosystem: Host-associated > Plants > Peat moss >... | reverse complement strand
TCTGAACTTGTTTAAGGTTGTTGCCTCTCAATTGGAAAGAAAATGGATGAGTATTTTGCACACTTTCTTTTCAAGAGGTTACAACCTAGAAGGCAAGTCAAACATTAGATGTTCTCCTAGGGTGCATAAAGCTTCTGCAATGTTGTGGAGAAAGGGCAGCAAACCTTCATTTGCTCATCGTAAGAAAAAAGTTTGGGTTCCTGTCAATGTTCTTCCTATTGTTTTTGTAAGTTTACCTCCTCCTACTTTGCCAGTTTCTGAAGAGAATGGTTCACCTTCTGATGATGTGCAACCAAATCATAGTGGGGTCCCACACATTTCTCCTCACAGAATTTTTGGCTACAGAGATTACAAAAGAAGGTTGGTATTCCTTTCTCCTCTTATGTCTCAAGGTAAGTTTTCTATTGTTTTTCTCTCCAAGTATAAGACCAAGAATTTGGTTTGTATGCTTTTGTTGCTGTCTGAGTTCTCTCCTTCTGTTCTCGGTCTTGATGTTGGCCATGCTTTACAACTATCTAAAATTCTGAGCATTTTTATTAAGAGAAATGTTCCTTGTTCTTTCTCGTCAAGTGCCTCTTTCCTAGGCAGAGATCTCATTATCTCTGTTTTTGTTTCTTCTCGTATGGATGGTTTGAATCTCTCTTCCAGTTTAAACCTTCCTTCTGTGCTGGATAGTCTTCCTCCTTTTGTTAGAAAGTTTTGGTTCCCTCCCTTAGTTGCTTGGAAATATGTCAAAACTTCTGGTCAAGAGTTTTTCAACTATGGGGCGTTGGGAAGATCTGTTTGTGCTTCTCAAGTTAATAAAATTATTCACTCTGGTTGTGCTTGTTTTCGTTTCCCTAGTTTTATTGATTCCCATCATGGTCATGTTATTTCTGCTAACCTTAATATCCTTTCAAGGCCCAGTCTAATTGAACTCCTTTCTAGAGGCACATAGTTCAGAAGTGGCTTCTTGTCTATGTTGTCTATTGAAGAAGCTATTGATAAAGGTCTTAAGAAGTTTGTCAACAAGCAAGAAGAGCTTCTAGGAGTTCAAGGGATATTATGTGAGTGGAAAGCCAAAGTTCTTTTGTTCATGCAGATGAGGACTCGTGCTTCCTTCATGGTTCAAACCTCTTCTGATTCTTCTTTGTCTGCTCCTTTAAGAGATCTGGATCACCTGAAGACTCTCCAACGGTCCTTGGTCATTACTTACACGGATAAATGTTGTAACAAGTTTGTGTTTTTTTGTAAAAAGTTTTATGTTTCTTCTGTTTTCTCTGAGCTTAATTCTCCTGTTGGTACACATGTGGTCTCCAATCTTGCCCAATCTGCTATTCTGAAATTTCATCTCTCTTTTAATAAGGCTCATAATTTTAAAGGTGTTAAGTGTGGCCCTCGTCTCCCGTTTCTTTGTGCTGTTTGGAAGTTTCATAAAAACCCAATTAAACCTAGATTTATCTGTGCAGCCAGCTCTACTTCTCTGACTGATGTTTATAAGTGTGGCTGTGTTCTTTCTTCAAAGCTATGTTTCCTACGGTCAATGACCTTTGGGTGTCTAAACTCAAAAAGGCAGATTTTCCTTGTGATAGTAGTTGGATTCTCAATGACTCTACAGGAGTGGTGGAGGTAATAAATAAACTTAATCTTTCGAGATCTGAAATTGATAAAGTCTTTTGATTTCTCAACTCTATACACTAAAATTGACCTAGTGGATCTAAAAGCTCATATGAGAGTTCTGATAAATAAAGTGTTTAATTGGATGCTGAAGCTTCATCATTTTAAGTTTTTGTTGGTTCAAAAAACAGCTTTGAACTTTAGGTTTTTTGTGGCTGAAAAATAAAGCAGAGATCAATTTGTTTGAAAATCTTCTTAGCTTCAAAGTTGTGGAGGCTTCAGATTTGATCTCTTGGCTGGATTTCTTATTAGACAATTTGTTTCTTTGTTTTGGTCAGATTGTTTATAGACAATGCATTGGTATCCCCATGGGTACTAATTGTGCGGTCTATTTGGCTAATTTCTATCTCTTTACCTATGAGTTTGATTTCATTAAGCGTCTCTTGAAGAGTAACACATGTCCTGTTGTGCTTCATAGATTGTCCTTGGTTCATAGGTTTGTGGATAATGTTTTTGTTCCTGATTTTCTAGATTTTGAGAACTTCATGTACCTTAACCAATACTTTTTTGGTAGCAGCATATACCCAAAAACCTCTTGTGAGTTGAATTGTACGTCTAAAGGCTTCTCTTGTAATTTCTTGGATCTAACTGTGAGACAGAGTCCTCAAGGTTTATCCTGTGACATTTTTGACAAATGCTCTCAACCGGATTATGCAGGTATTGAAATGATTAGAATGCCTCATGTTCATTCCAATATCTCAATGACTACAAAGCTGGGGGTTATCAATAGTCAATTTTACAGAGTCTTGAGACTTTGTAGTTGTAAGAAGTTTTTTGTTTTCCAGATGGTCAATCTTATCGTCTTTCTGAAGGTAAAAGGCTACCCTTTAAAAGTTCTTCTAAAGAGAACTAGAGGGTTGGTTCTTAAACAAAAATTCCTGTTTGGAATTTCCGCTTTTGGCATTTTCAGAATGATTTTGCTTTGGGTCTTGTAAGTGGGGAGCTTCCTGTAAGCCCACTTGTTCTTAGTCTTTCCCTGTTCTTTTCCCTTTCTGTCATTCTTTGTTTCTTTGTCTGGTCTTTGTTGTGGGGTCTGTTGCTAGCCATAGTATGGCTAAGTCTTCCCGTTGCTTCTGGAATTGCAGCAGAAACTCAGTTTGTAGGTTGGTGGTTGTCACCGGCCTTTACCCACTGTAGGGAGCTGATGAAGTCAGTGGGGAAGTTGTGATAGTTAAGTCACTATCATACATATACTGTTGATGGTCCCTGAACAGGTTTGAGACTGGCACTTTTGTTCATACCGGTGTGTGTTTTTCATTTTTTGTTTGTTTTCTGTCTTCCCTAGTTTGGTTCTTTCTGTGGCTTCCTGAGGAAGTGTTAACCTTGCTGTTTCTTCTTCATTGTGAGAATGGAGATTCCTCTATTCTTATGAAAGATATTTCTTTTCTTCAGTACTTATCTATGATGGTAATAGTCTTGTCTTTATGCTGAAACCAATTCTCTCAACTCTCTTGAAAATTCTTGAATTCGTTTCTGCTGAGAAAATGGAATCCATCTTTGTGGTGTTTTGATTCTAGTGATTTCTTTTATGTCTACAATTACACTGGCCAGTGATTAGGTTTGGACTTACAACTTGGATGCAAAACATGTCACTTCAATCTACTTTGCACATACTTGAACTGTTTTGCTTCTAGTTATCTTGTTGTCTCAAGTTTTGACATGTTATTCTTGTGATCCTATTATATTGCAGGTGTTGGGAGGTCCACATGGCAAGAGTAGAATCTACAAATCTACAATGCAGCAGAATAGACATACTTGTGTCGCCTTGTATCTTGAGGATGAGTACAAGGCACTTGCATTGGAAGCACACTTTGATTGCAAATGCCCAGACATACCTGTTGGCAATCGGCCATCATTTCAATGCAAGTTCTGCAAGCAGTGTTTCAAAGACAAAAACACCCTTAGCTACCATAGAATGATGACGCAGTGCCCCAAATGCATCGGGAAGGATCTACTCAAGATGTACCCCACTTGGACAAAGTCTGAAGCTAAGGAGTTGACAAGGTTGGGTGAGAAATATGGAAAGACCCTACCAAACAGATTCAAGCAACCAAGCGAACAGAAGCCACTGTATCCCACCAAAAGGGTTGCACCAACAAAACAACATGGGGAGGCCACTAGTATGCCACCTCAAAGGCCCAAACCTCCTAAGGAGAAGGAGGTTTATGACCTCAGTAACAATGAAGACTTTTCATCAACTCCAAATCAAGGTGCAAGCAATCTGCCTTTTCTGCTTAATCCTTCAATTTCTAGGCAGAAACTTGTTGGCCCAGTTGAGAAGGCCTTGGAGAAGCCTGCAACGGACAAGGTAAAAGGCCCCACAAGACAGAACAAATGTGAGGCAAATCTGTTTCTGTTTTCTACAGGCACTACATTGCCACTGATGCATAAACAACATCTGAGTAGGGAAGACATTGAAAAGAAGGCCAAAACGATGGCCAAAACTTTCACAGTTGAAAGTTCCTGTGAATTAGCTCCTCTGCCACTTGAAGTCATGATGAATGGACTATATGTTCTGCTGTCAGAAACAAATGTGGTTATGAGCAGGAAAGTGTTGGATGATCCTGAAGAAACTACAGCTCTACTTATGAAGATGGAAATAGAAGGAACATTAGGCAACACGCTTGTTGCTGCTTTTGGGCAGTGTTACCTTTACCCTCCAGTGAGTATCTGTCCTACTTTGCAATCTTTAATTTCGTTATATTTTTGTATGTGTCAATTTATTTACTGGTTGCTGTTTTTCCATGTAGGCAAATGGAGGGATTGAAAGGACAAACAAAATCTTAGAGATTGTCAAACAGTCCTTGAATGCCTGGACATCTGGAGGGGTTGGAGAAAACACAATGAATCGCTTCACAGAGATGAGATGCTTGCAAGATTACCTACAGTACTTGAGACTGAAGAAGCAGTATGAGGAGCTAAAGGAAGGGGCTTTGGAAACCCTCAACAAGGAGAAGGAAGACCATGTTCTGCAAGAGTTGCATAAATGTGAGCAACACATTAAGTCTACTGAAGAGAGGTCCAAGTGGGGTTGGTCACCATTGTACTTGTTGTTGAAGCTGCATCCTTTGCCTTCTGGTCCACACAAAGGAGGAGTTGCAAGACATCATAACAGAGTTGGAAAAGGAATCAGAATCCTTTTCATTGGAAAATGAATGCCCACACATAGTCCGGGCATTCAAATTGTTTTGCAGATCCTCATTTGGGAGACTTCATCCTTTGGCTCATCCACACCATGGTTTAACTGATCGCACCATCCTCCACTACTGTCGTGAGCAAGGCTACTCTGTCAGGCTGGCCATAGCAGTTCAAGATGTCATTGACTATGGATTTCTGTGGTTTCCGAAAATGCAAGACAACATTGAAGAAGTGGATAAATGTCAACAAGACTTGTTGGGGCTATTGGGATTTGATCTAGGACTGCAAAACCCTGTAATTGAGAAGATCTGGGCATTCATGTCCAAGATTGCTCATAGAGCAATTTCAGACATACACAATCTTGGAATGACTAAGAAGTTGGAAGAGATGTGGTGCAGTTCTATAGCATCAGCAGACGACAAGCCACATCTGGAGCAGGTATAAACTATATTGCATTCCATCATCTCTCAACATGATGAGATTGGGAGTGTGAATTCATCCTGCTTGCATCTCATGTGCCATTTGTTCATACTTCTTTCAACAAGCATTTTTGTTCATCAGTTGTGATATGCAGCAGATAAAGATAGATGAAATAAATTGTTGAATTCTATGCAACAGATTATATTATGCAAATTATGCAGTGGACTATTAAATTATGCAGCAGCAGAAAATGAATCTAGTTCGGCAGGTTCAATATAAAATTCCAATATGAGCTGCTATTTGTGAATCTTATAGATCTGGATCAATGATCTCTATTGCAGAACTTCAAAAACCTATCCAACAAAGTCATGGTTTAAGTTTTTCTAATTCAAAGACAGCCCATGTTTTGTTTCAAACTGACTTGATGACTGACTTTGTGACCATTATGTTCAGGTTCTCAATGAAGCATTGCTCATGAGGGAGGACATAGATGTTGGTTGGGTTTTCCTGGGCAAGGCAAAGTTTGAGGATGATAGTCAAATCTGTGAGAGAACTGCCAAATGCAAATTGTTGTTAGCGGAAGTTATGGAGCTTCAAGTGCAGGGATTGAAAGTGAAACTGGGAAGAGCAAAGGACATTGAGCAAGATAGTGTAGAGGTCAGTGTTGCAACAAAGCCATTTGAGGATATCACAACTACAGGAGGGGGTTCTTCAAAAGAACTTCAGGATTTGGGAAACAAGACTAAAGTTTTCACTTGATTTTGATCAACAAAACAAGTTCCTTTAACCCTAAACCCCCATAGCTGTTCAATTACAAGAGAAGTTCAATGGAAGCTTGAATGAGGAAGAGTAACCATCAAAGAAAATCTAGGCTGGAAATGGAATTTACACTAGATGTTACAGACAACAACGTTGGGAAATTAGACTAGGTTTTGCACTGGATTTTGATCAGCAGAGCAAGCATCTTGTGCAAGTGCATCATAAATGATACCACAAATGTAATGGAATTCTAACATGCAAAACTGAAATTCTGGGCTGTCTTAAATGGAATTAACACTTAATGTTGCAGGCAAGGATCAGGGAAAGAAGACTAAGTTCAGAACTGGATTTTGATCGGCAAAGCAAGTAACTTATGCAAGTGTCAGAAAGGACACCACAAATGTGATTGGAATTCTAACATGAAAGATTAAGCAAGACTGAAATTCTGCTAGAAATGGATTGACACTAGATGTTGCAGGCAAGGTTTTGGGAAAGAAGACTAAGTTCTACACTAGATTTTGATCAGCAAAGCAAGGAACTTATGCAACCCTAAACCCTGAAGATTTGTTACAAAAGAAGTTCGATGGCTACCTGCTAGACTGGGTCTGCTCAAATCTTTGGTTGTGGGCGTGCCATGAACTTTATTTCAAAGGAGCTAATTTTAGATGCATTTCAAATTTGAGCTTCAGGTGGCCAAGTTAGTTGCAGAACATGGTCATCCACTACAATGCAGAACCTGTGAAACTTGTAAAGCCTAGGAGGGTGCTTGATGATGATTTTTGATGTTCTGCCAATGTCATTGCAGAGGGGGCCCAAGCATAGTGCCATATGGAGGGGATGAGACCCAAGCATAGTGCCAAAGAGAACTCATTGGCAGGTGTTTAGTATAGACTGCATAATGTTGCAGGTTGCCCATTTTGCAAACATGCATAATCAAGTTTGGTCACCAACACCCGGAGGGGAATATGCTAATATGGTCTTGATGAGGTGCAGAGCTTTTGCATCTGACATTCGCTAGGCTTCAGCCTTCTGCAGGGGCTGGTGTCCTCTCAAAGGCCTTGCATAGTAAACGCTTCCAGGCAGATCTAAATTGAGTAGTCCTCATGAAGCTTTTGGAAAAGGGTAGCCTGGTGTGTAAGCATAGCAATAAACTGCAAACCCATTGGACAATGTATCTAAGACTAGGTGAGAACATAGCTGACATCATCCATGGAGAATGTGATTCACTTTGGAATCAAGGGAACTACATTATTGGCAAATGGGTACCTACTAGTGCTCTCAACCTTGCATACTTTACTCAATATTCAATAACTTGCAGTTCAACCTAAGGTTTTTTTCTTTTTAGAGTGGGCGGATATTAAAAATTGCATCAAACCCTCAGAGTTGATAACTGTGGTTATAAAAAAATCAAATACTCAATTCTGGTATATAATGATGGTTATCAAAAAATCAAGTACCTGATTATTATATATATAGTATTGTGATCCTCAAATGTCTTTTGAAAAAGTCAAATAACCACCTAGAAAGCTGCCAACCCTTCGATGGTTCTTTCATGAAGCCTGACAATTCTTTGAAATTTTTGAAAAACCCAGAACCGGTGGCTCTTTGATTCTGATTTTTATTTTTATTTTTTCAAATGCCCAGAACCAGCAGTTATTACAAGAATCAAAGACCCACCCCACATCAGGTTGTTTTCAATTTTGTCAAGTAGGTGGACTGGCCATCATCTGCAAGAGGAATGAGCCAAAGTTGGGTAGCGGTCAGCTAGCAAACTAGAAATTTTTGTAGGATTCTGCTTTCTTTTGGCAACCTCTAGGAACTAATTATTTAAATATGGAATTATTTTTTTCCCCCCTCAAGATATGGTGACTTTTGCACTTTTTTTTGCAATCTTGTAATCACGCTAGATTGATTGCAAGTTTTGCTCTTATTCAAGGAGGGGTTTCCCCCATCAAAACCAAGAAGGTGGTCGTCTAACACAAAACCCAAATGGTCATCGTTAGAATACTTTGCAACACCTTGGAAATTGCAATTGTTGTAATTGTCCTAGACACTAGGGAAAGGAATGTCCTTTCTTTCTGAACGAGACACGTTTGCAAGTCAATACAGTGGAGGAGAATCAGGAGATGCATAATGAAGGTGATGAGAATTTTTTTCACAAAGAATTTGAAGTCACCATGCTAGTGTCACATCTTCATGAAAAGGATACCAAGTGGTATCTTGATTCAAGAGCAACATCTCATGTCATGGGTGATGTGGGAAAGTTCACAAACATTAGATAGGTAGTAGACATAACAAATATCAAGTCTGCTGGTGGTCACACCCATAAGGTGGATGCTGGGGCATTGCTATTGTTGCTTATCAAGATGAAATAATATTTGTGAGCAACCTTTTGTTAGTAGGAGTTGTAACAAACATGGAATGCAGTGCAGTTTTTGGAAAGGCCAAATGTTGAATCTTGTTAGCAAATATTCCACATAAAGCTTTGGCATTTGGTGTTCAAGATGCTGAGAATGGATTGTACAAGCTCGAAGCTTCAACTCTCCACAAGCTTCAACATAAATCACTATCCCTTTTCTTGATTAAACAATTGTCAAACGTGGAGTTGTGGCACAAAAGAATGGGACACATTAATTTTCAAAGGTTACACAAACTTTCCAAGCCATGAAGTTCTAAAAGAATCCCTTATATGTACCAATTGTTACTAAAAGTTGTTATGACTACATGCTTGGGAAACAACAGAAAGAAATTGTGCCAAAGAAAAGCATGACTAAGGCCTCAAGACAAAACAAGCTTCTTCACACTAATTTGTGTGGACCATTCAAACACACTTTGTTGGGAGGATCAAAGTACTTTCTTTTGTCACATATGACTTTTCAAGAAAAACATGGATATTTTTTTATGTAAAACTTTTGAAGCTTTTGAGAAGTTCATAACATTGACTTAGATTGTTGAAGGTGGATTTTTACCAAAACTAGACATTTACCAGAATCAAATTTTAATCAGATGTTTATTGAAACCAAAATTCCTTTACCAAAAACCTTTTTTACCGAAACCAATTTTACTACTAGTTTAAATTGTGTAAATCTAAGACCAAATTTTTTGGGGATTAGGCCAACTACCTATTCCACTATTTTTTACTTCTTTCTTTGAAGTACTAAGGCTTTGTCCCTTTGTGCACTATATAGGAGAATACTTTCGAAAGTAAAGTCACTTTTTCGTGCCATACCTTTGTACGTAGAATTCCATGTGTAGTTGTTTTCCTTCGTTTGTTTGGAGTATTCTAACTTTTTATATCTAAGTATTCTTTATTATATGTTTGCTTCAAGTTTATTTCTATAGAAGGTTTATGAAACTACCCTACTAAGCTTGGACAATCCCTTTTGTGTTAAAACTTTTTGCTTACCTAAGGAGAGTAAAGAGATTTTTTCTTCTACTCCCTTGTTTTATTTCTTTCAAAACCCGATAGTTCACCAAGTGGCCTTAACATTTGGCAATCATACCGCAAATATTGAATCCAAAAAATTTAGTTCATTATCATTCCTATCTAGATGAATATTGGTTATAAATTATTTGACTCTACCAAAATAAACTACAAATAAATTGTCGTTATTGTTTGACAAACACAAATGAAAAACCAAAATAACCCGTAGATCACAACTTTTTTGCAATCATTTACAATATGCCAACAATGCTTACAAGAAGTATGAAGAAAAGAATGGAGCAAGTTTTGCAAGAAAGTGTTAAAATAGGCCATGTGAGTAACAGAAAGATAAATTATTTGTCATAATTTAGACCCAAAATGACTAGAGCAACCTAAGAACAACCCAAAGGAGGTTGTGACCTTTCATAGTGGGGAACAAAACGAATTGGAGGAAGTTACCAAAAATATCGAACTAGAAATTTTACAACCTACTAGAAATCATCCACTAGAATTGCAACACATCAAAATTAAACTAAAAACTCCATGAAAACTGATGTGGGACCTTGTCAAAAGAAAAAAAAAAATTGGTACCATGAGACTATTGCAACAAGTCTACACACCAAATAGAGCAAAATTGATTGACTCTAGAGGCAAATTGATGAATTGTGTCGATTTTAGGGGAAGGAGCCTTTTGATGAGGTATGAAGCATGTAGTCCTCAAGGATGAATATTTTAGATGAAGAAGAGTTCCATCATGAAATTCCAATAACACCTATTTTTAACATTCGTGCTTCTTTTCATGCATTTCCAGCTTGTAACTTTTTGTCAAAGTTCAAATCACTAAATAGACAATTGTCTTTATTGGTCTAATAGTGTTTTACGTACACAAAGTGTTAACGGATCATAGAACATATTTGGTATTTGTACCTATTCAAAGTCCAATTCCAAATATTCAAAATTTGGTTTATTCTTCAACACTGCCAAATGTAGCTTATAGATAATCAATTATTCCACCTATCTCTATTCCCCTTACCAAAAATGTCATGGAACAAAATTCAATAGGTTTCCAAATTCAATGTATCCTTATGTTGGATCATACACACCACAATTTGGTTCTAATTACAAAGGTGTAGGGGGTGTTCCCACAATGTGGCCTCTTATGCCCAACCCTTTAACTAACCCCACAATATCACCAAAGCCAGTTCTAGGAATTGTACAAGCTAGGATTGTAACAAATTGTAAGGAACCTTTAGATGAGGACAAAGACTATTCCGAAAGAAAACACAACCCTAGCATGCCACAAATCATTCCTACCAAAAAACTATACCATGACCGAAGGGGAAAACCATCCCCAATTGGAGATGTTAATAAACTACTTACTAGTAGACAAACGGTACCTATCAGCAACAATGGTGGCGAACCCTTCGGCAAAGGTGGTAACGGCCTCCGAAAGGTCCACCTCCAAGAGGTGGTGGAAGTGTTCACCTTAAACATTGGGTACTAGGAGATGCACATGTTATTGTTGCAGTTGTTGATCCATTGAAGTGAACTATCTACTTGTTGCCATATCTTCACATTATCATCTTCACATTGCTCTTGTTTCCCCATCAATCTATAACACGAGCATTAAGATCTTGTGTTTCAAGCTTTATGTGGGAAACAAATCCTTGGTCTCATGTGAAAGCAAAAAGAAATTATCATGTCTTTCATGCAAAACCTGCAATCCTCATCTTCATGTGGAAGAAAAAGAAGAAGAAGAAGAATAAACAATCCATCTCTCTTTCTTTCTCATGGTGGAACAAAAAAAAACAATAATGGACCATCTCTCTTTTCATTCACATGTAAGTAATCCATCTCCCTTTCTCATATGGGATAACAAATCCTATGTCTCATCATGTGGCAAGTAGAGATGAAGAAAAAGAAAAAACAATCCATCTTTCTGTCATTGTGGAAAACAATCCTTTGTCCCATGTGGAAGTAACAACATAAAAAGAAACAATTATCTCTCTCCTTCATGTGGAAACAATCTTCATTCTTATGTGGAAGTAAAAAAAGCAACAATCATTTCTTTCACTTTCTCTCTTTAATGTGTAGAAGTGATTCTTTTTTTTCAAACAATCTTATCATTTGTGTATATTGTAGTGTCCTAGATACAGCTTCTCCCATGATGTTGTTCTCATGCACACTTCCTCCTTGTTCCTCCTCCTTCATTTTCTTCTTCTTCTCCTCTTTCCTTTATTTCGTCACTTTTGTTTTGTTTTCTTCCATCTCTTGTGTGACTCCATGTAATAGTAGTTACAACAACACCTAGCAATGAACATGTAGTCGCAACAATGGTAGAAGAAGAAGAGTTTCAATTTCTTCTTTTCTTTTCATAAAAACCAAAAGTTTTGTCCACATGAAGAGAAAAATGAGGATTCACCACTACCTATTGTTCACAACAACACAAGAAAAAAGATTTTTGGAGAACAACAATGAATCTCCTCTTCCTCTTGTCATTACTGATTTGTGAGTGCTCTCCAAGTTGTCATCCACATGAGCAACATTTGTTGCTAATGCTTCTAATGCAAAAGAAACTCAACAAGCTTAAGACACTCAAGCATAAAAAGAACAACAACAACAACAACAACAAGTCAATAAAAAGATCTTCATTACTTAGTCTTTTGTGTGCGTGTGTGTCCCCAAACTTTCCAAGCTCTCCAGAAATATGCACTAATGGCACTTATTTCTTGTCATTATAACATTTGTGATTGTTGCACATTCTCAAGAAGAATTGGTCTAAAAATTATAACCATCTTATGTGTATAAAATTTTCCCTCCTACATTTATCTATGAGGAATCTAGCAAAGAAAATCTCTCCACATAATATTTTTTCTTTTTTCTTTTCTTGCAAGCAACTAACATCCAACACCACCACCTTGATGATTCTTCCTTCCTTCCTCCATGTTTGTTTGTTTCTTCAGAATTTTGGTATTGGAGGAAGATCTTATTCTTCTACAAAAAGCCATTTTGTTTATCTCTTGTTGCAACCTATCTATCACTCACCCTGATGGCTTTCATGTTCGATGTGTTGTTGATGATTTCTTCAAAATTTGTCTTATGTTTGTTTCCATTCAAAGTGAAGACTTTTCTCTTGCATATATCTGATTCATGGCATGTGCTTCAATCCATTCATGATAGATTGATGGATAGATAGTAATAGATGACAAATAGAAATTGATCTTGAATCTATCTGGTCATAAAGGAAATTTTTTAATCTACTTATAGATAAAGAGCCTTAAACATGCTTGTAGAGAAAGCTTTGAATCTGCTTCTAGAGATGTGTTTTGATGTTGGCTCCATTTGTCATACAATGGGTTGTGACACAAAATTCAACAAAAGATGTAAAAATAAAGTTGTCAGTGAATTTTCTTATGATGTAATTCTAACTTTGAAGAGCTTAAAGTTGGTGTTACTACTTCCAAAGACACTTCTTTAATGTTGATTGTCTTCTTGTGAAGCAATAATATTCTAACACAAATTCAACAAAATTTGGGGTAGGTGGTGCAAAAGGAGTAAGGCCATCAGTGGAGGAAGCAAAGGAGGTGGTAGGGATACTATGTCTAGGAACCAAAATTGATCCATTGAACAATGGGAGAAGAGAAACGGTTGTTGATTTCCTTATGGTTTATGGTGGCCTAATTGGAATCAAGTTGTAATATGGGTTGGGCTCGAACCTATGTGGCAAAATACCATGCATTGGCTAAATCTACTCCCCAACCTTATTACAATTCATCTTAAGATGGAACTAGGAAGTAGACACATGATCTCACGTTAGAATAAGATGTGTTTTGCTTCCTTTCAAAGGTCTATAAGTATAAAACACACCTTCAAAACTTGGTAGTACCCTCAATACCTTTAGTACCATAATATGGTGGTGTTTTGGATTGCGTAAACAACAATGTGATTATTTATGAAAAATTGGCAAATATCAATCATGTACTAAAACCATAAGTTTTGTATACCACATAATCGTTAGAAAGACCACATGTGTTTGAACGAACTTCATGGCACAAATGTAGTGCATCATTTTTTTGTTCCAACAACATCAATACATGAAGTAGTTCCAAATAATTGTGGTAATAGATCATGCAATAGTTTGCAACAAACATCTTGATTTGGGAGTAATGTGTCTTGTTGGAACACCCATGCATGATGGTCGATCAACAACTAGTGCATTGATGAGTTTTATAATTAGAAATGATACCTAGACTTGCAAGGTGCATGTATTATCATGAAACGGACATACCATGGATGAATATCCATTCATTCAAGCAGTTCCCCTCTCAAATTCAGTTGTGGTGGTGATGGTGTATAGGCACGAAACTATTGATGTTGATGGGTATTGCATGGTTATCACATGTTCATTGAACACCAATATTATAACTTCATGTAGTAATGTACTAAGAATTAAATTACCTACTTTAAGCACATATGGCCTGTGACATAGTGGCAGGGCATGAGGTCTATTTGTTTTTGGATGGATTTTCCGTTATCACCAAATCATGATTGCCTCGAAAAGGTACAAGACTACTTTCACCACTGATTGGGGAGCTTTCGTTTAATAGTCATGCCATTTGGCCTTAAGAATGCTCCACCAACTTATCAATAAACGGTCAATATAACTTTCAAGGACTATCTTGGAATGTTCATGGAATTATTATTGGATGACTTCAAGGTGTAGTCATGGTAACATGTATCACAACAAGTGTAATCAATGTTTGATGTTCCATGTTATTGAAAATGTAATTTCATTTTGTGTTGAAATTGTAAAATTTACTTATATGATAACATTCATAATATATCATGGGAACTTGTGAATAAATTTTAAATTAATCAAATGAATAAAAAATATGAAAAATCACTAATAAAACACTATAACCAATGTTTTTAAACAATAAAAGGACATGTTTAATAGCTTGATTTTTTTCTAAATGACATATTTCTGACAAATTTTTAATGTAACCTTTATCAAAATACTATAAAAAATTTATCATGATTTTAAAAGATTTTTTCTAAATTTTTTATGGAATATTCCATGAATTATATAATCCAATAATCAATCCTAAAAAAACAAATGTGGCTCATGTTATTATGTTTGCACCCTTCAACATGTTCAACAATCTAGACACCCATTTACCAAAGTTACGCCTATGTTTTGATAAATGCAAAAAATTTGGTATGAGCTTAAATCTTGAAAAATACATGTTTTTTATGCATTCATGCATTATTTTGGGATACGTGGTATCCAAAGAAGACAAGTTATTGAATCCAAAGAAAATTTTGATTATTATTCACATGCCTACACCAAAAACACCTAAGGACATTTAAGTTTTTAATGGCATGGCACAATACTATAGGTGTTTCATCAAGGATTTTGCTTTCATTATGGCTCCCATTACTAAGCTATTGCAAAAGATAGAAACTTTCAAATGGACGGCAGAGTGCCAACAAGCTTGGAAAGAAATCAAGCAAGAATACATGGATGCTTTAATCTTGATTTCACCACATTGGGACATTGAGTTTCATGTTCACATAGATGTTTTTAATTTGGCAAACGGGGTTATGTTGGCATAGAACCTTATTGAAAAATGTGTATAGGCCACCTTAAAATCTTGAAATAAAAACTCAAATTTGGTGGGGACACCCATGTAACCCTAAACCCTAAACTTTAAACTTGGGCAAAACTTGGTAGAACTCCATACTTTTGGCAAAACTAAATCGTAGCCCCAAAACTTTGGGAAAATTTGAGGTGGATTCCATAATTCAAGCAAATTTTGGCACAATTCTATAATTTTGGCAAAATTAAGAAATACCTCCATAATTTTGGTATAATTAATAATCATTTCCACAATTTTGGAAAATGTTGACACAAACCCATACTTTTGGCAAAATGGAAGCACAACCCCATAATTTGGGCAAAACTTAGCATAATTCCAGAAATTTCACACCACTAAAGTGGACCCCTAAAATTTATGCGAAATTTAGCATAAGTGCATAAATTTAGCATAAGTCCATAAATTTGGCAAAATTAAAATGTAAGCCAATAATTTGGGCTAAACCTTAAACCTTTTGCTTTTAGATAAAAACAAAGACACCATTATCATCACAACCTTCGAAAATAAAGAGGTAGGTCACCTCCAAACTTTCAAATTCTATCAAAATAAAAAAATCAACCATCCAGTCCAAAATCAAACCCTCCATATCTTCCAAATGGTGAACAATTTAGGAAATATAAACACACCATCAAAATTAGAACACTTAAAAATGGGGGTGTAAGGTCATTTGAAAATCCCAAAATAAAAAATGCAATTAAGTTGAAACGCCCATGTAACCTTAAAACCCTAAACCCTCTATATCATCCAAATCATACACTTTTAGACAAAAATAAACACACCACTAGCATCAGAACATTTTAAAATGTGGGGATACATCACCTCCAAACTTTCAAATTTTATAAAAATTAACCCTAAACGCTTTCATCTATCCAACCCCTCGAAATTATTCATACCCCCTATGTTTTACAAATGGTGAACAATTAGGGAAAAATAAACACATTATGACGATCAAAACCCTTGAAAATGGGGGGGTAACTCACCTCAAAACCCAAAAAAAAATTCAAATTTGGTGGGGACACACAAGTAACCCTAAACCTAAACCCTAAACCTTTTTTTTCCCTTATCATTTAACCTTACATCCTTAATCCCTTGCTTCCTTTCCTTCATTAATTTCACGCACAACAATATCCTGCATCTCTTCACCTCCTCCTTTCCCATTTATTTCTCCCCTTTTTGTCCTCCTTTTCCCACTATTGCCATTTTTAAAAAAATGTTGATCCATTTCCTTCCCACAATCTATGGATAAATACCTTCTACGCACCCCCATTTCCCCTCCTTTTATTCCTCTCCCATAGTAACATGCCATTTTTTTATCCCGCCCTTTCTCCCTCTCTTTATCACATTTTAACATCTACTTCTATATTTTTTTCGTTTTTTTCTTACCGTATATCTTATATATATATCCATTTTCATAATCTTAATTACACATCTTCCTGCTTATAAATAATATAAATATAATATTGTTATGTCTACTTCCTTCTCCGATCCATTCCCGCCTTACCCTATTATTATTATTTCTTCATACACCTTTTATCCTCCCTAATATTTATCCTTTTTAATTTTGCATCCTTACCTTCAAATATTCATAACCCTTGTTATTATTTATTGTTAATAATTTTTATTACCTTCCTTACATTCCTACCTCTTCTAATCGACGCATTCCCAAGCTCCTTGATAGATTCAAATATGAGTCTGAAATGAAAACAATAGAAGAGCAAGCAGTGGGGGCACGCTTTCTGACTTGCAGCACTTTGTGGGTAGAGGGGCATGTTGGAGCTCTAAGATGGCATTAGGAAGATTGATAAGCAATTTACTTACTCACACAGACCTACACAAACTAAACAACAAGTTCGTAAATGCATAGTTGGAGCACTTTGGTGCTAGGACGAGCTTCAGGCAAATTCGGACTCACAAAACTCACCATAGCTTGGACTTGGGGGAAGCCACTACCTTCCCCCTTATAGTATATTTGTGCCTCTCCATGAGGCCCACATCCAAATGGCATTTTGTCCTTGGACTCCCAAGTGAGAGTCCCGAAATTACCAAAGTTAGGATTCCCACGACTTTGGGGCCCCATAACTTTGTGTGCAAACCTCTAATTGAAATGAGGTCTAAAGCAAAGTTGTAACCCTTGTCAAGATCTTTTCAACGATATGTCGCATGCCACCTGCACATAAGGAAATTGGGTTGATTCCTAACTTTTAATGATCGGGAGTCAAAATGTCAATTTTGGCCATAACTTGTGTTTCAGATGTCCAAATGGGTCAAGAGAGCCCATTTTAGATATTTAAGTTTCAATAGCTTTTCAATGGTATAAAGAACTTCTCAATCCATTGGGTTTTGACCCTTGCAATCGCTCTCTAAACATTTGAGAGTCCATCGGGACTCTAACTCCCAAAGTGGGAGTTGCCCTGGGAGTGCGAGGGTCTATTCCTTCACACTCTCTTGCATTCGCGGGAGCATGCGGCATGACTCCCAGGCTACTTTTTTGGCTCACAACCTTGTAAACCCTTGCCTTAGTCGCGAGCCCAAGGCTAGGGTTGCAACATTAATAATCCTTCTAATCCTTTATCGTCATATTTACTTTAATATTTATTCTCATTCCTATTGCAATGTTTCCCTTTAATTATTACCCTCTTTCTTGCCGTAATACCTCCCATCATTTTTACTTTAATATTTAAAAAAATATTTACCCTTATATATGCTCTAATAATATTGCACATTTATTTCCCTTAATATATCCCCTAAATGGTTCTTAACTTTTTGCCCTAAATGTTTTTTTCCCTACATTTTTTTCTTCTATATTTCCCCTAATATTTATCTTGATCTTTAATTAATTCTTATATTAAAAATATTTCTCCCCTACTTCCATGAATTTTTTACATTAATATTTCCATTCCTTCTTTTCGTATTATTTTTCATAACTCTTCTTCTCGTATTTCAAATAAATATTTCACGCGCCAATCGTGCCACATGCTTTCAAAATCTGCCCCCTCCCCACCCCCTTTAAACCCCTCCTCCTTCTCCCCTCCCGCCTCAATATCCCTTTACTCCTATGCCTTTACCTTCTCTATCCTCCTACCCCCCTAAATTTCGCCCTTCTTCTTGCCTCATAATTACTTCCCATCCCCGCCTTCCCCCTCTAACCCTTTAAACCCTTCTTTTTCTCCATCATATTTCCCAATTTACCCATTCTTTTTCCCCCCTTACAAAATCAACCCCTTTTTTCCACCTTTCCCTTTGTAAAACTCCTGAAGAAAAATGCTTAAATTGCCCTTGTCTTGCATTTGCCTCCAATAAATACCCCCAATTATATCAAAATCCTTTCGAACAAGTATTTCCTCGACTTCTTTTTCCCCTCAACTATCTCTAATTGCCCTCCCTTCGCACGCCTTTACCCCTTTTACATGTATGCCCCTTGTCAAACTGGAATATTTCCATTTTTATTTTACGCTCTGCCTATTCTTTCCAACCCCATCTATATATTTGCCAAAATTCCTTCAAAAACCCGATTTTTTCCCCTCTAAAAAATTAAACCCCATTCTCATACAATCTTTTTTTTCCCCAAAATAATTCAGTCCCCCAAAGTTTTCCAACGTTTCTCCTTACTCATCAACAAAATAATAACCTCCTCACCCTTGCTGCAACCTATCCCCTTGTTGTATCACCCCCCTATTGCCAAAATCTTCCCCTCCTTCATCTTCCTTTCTTTTTCGCATTTGCTTCCCCTACTCTTTCACCCTTTATGCAAAACCTTCAATTCCTTTTTCAAAATGCTACCCCCTACTTCCCTTCTCCCTCAACCCTTTGTTCAAAAACCCACCTCTTTTT
>Ga0209208_10004859_pt1 | contig 18886 bp, 18 predicted proteins | sample S1TSphfallax_3_FD_187694 | JGI IMG/M metagenome (GOLD analysis project Ga0209208, IMG submission 187694) | Host-associated microbial communities from peat moss isolated from Minnesota, USA - S1T2_Fd - Sphagnum fallax MG (SPAdes) (version 2) | ecosystem: Host-associated > Plants > Peat moss >... | reverse complement strand
ATAAAGTCAAACAACATACCGTAGTGGCATACCCTGTTTGCACTAAATTAATTATTTTCAGGCCACTGTGAAAAAATAATACAAATCCGTCCTGTGGTGCGAAAATGCGAAATATAAATAAATTATTACGGATCATTCAGTGCGAAACCCAGGAAAATAGGTACCTATAACGAAAACCGTGACATCAGCGGCTCGCGCGCGGTCGCCAGTGCACAATACTGTACACGGGCCCGCGCGATCGCGAAGTTGGGCGCAGTGCACTACAGTTCTGACTTGGTGCAGTCACGTGTAATTCTGATCAGGGATCCCCTGCACGGCACAGGCTCTCATATCATTACTAGGCAAGAGATTCCGAATGCATGTGGTCTGAACCTTGTGGAACATTTTGGAGAAACATGATGTGTGCTGGTAAAATCAGAACTCAAAATGAAATCAACGCAATTGCAGTTTGGCCTGAATGACTTCATGATCTGCATGCATCTTCTTTAAATGTCATATGTAACTGCATACAGACAATCAGGTAGAGAAAGTCCAGAATTTCGACATCGACTTGAGCCTGAGCTACTGTACAATAATACCTAGTGACAAAGTATCAGCTGAAAAAATATGATGGTGAGATGATGATGAGATGATGATGATGATGATGAAATGATGATGATCTCGAACTCAATGTCCTCAATGTTATCGAACTCATCCAGATTATCCAATTCTTCGGCCTGCTCTGCATCCTCCATGTTTAGCCGATTGAAAATTGCTAATGTCTCCTGATCCTCCAAGCAGGCGCTCACAACCTGAGCAACCGAAGCTGCAAGCGGGAGCTCATCAATTTGCACATCACAAGCAGCTTGAACTGCCGCTTCTTCCTCACGATCCTCCAAAGGCTCGAAGTTTGCTAACAACCCCTTGGTCAAGCACTTTGAGATTGCATGGTTCTGGAATGTCGAGTCGTGAATCTTCCCTAGTCTACACTTCTCCCAACCCCTCCTGATCATCTGCTCTTCCACCGCTAGCTCCTCCCACGCCGTCATCAGCCAGCCCACAACCTTTCCCCGAAGCTCTTTCACCCCCAAATCCAGCTTGATGTCCTTAGGTTCCACCTTGCCCAGGACCTAGAGAGCCACTTGTTGTGCCTGCCAAGTGTTAAACTGTTGCCGGAAGCGATGCTTGAGAGGTCGCTGTAATACAACGTCTGCCACCTTAAGCTTGCTGGTGCAATTTGCAGGGACGAACATCGTCTTGATGAGGAGAAACAGGTCGAGCATCCACTCCCTAAAGCCCGCCGAAATGTGCACCTTCCAGCAATCTATAAGCCAGACCATCTTTTGCGAATCAAGAGCCAAGCCCAACTCCTCGCACTTTTTCACACGCCACGGATCCAACACCTTCTCAACAAAGCTTTTCATAGTCACAAAATTGGACCAATGGTTTTCCGACATGGTTAGATGCCAGCTCGCTGTGACCGCCCGTTTAACATCTTCATCCTTTGGAACTACTGCTTTCGTCTTCCCTTGGAACACCAGCTACAATGGCACAAGCTCCCCACTTGTAGTGGAGCTAACGACCGCCGTGATCTGCCTCTTGTCGTCCTTCCCCAGACACTTGACTTCCTTCACTCCCTTAACCTCGTATGTCTGTTCTATGGAGGGGCGGAGATGGACAGCCGTCTGATCTGAATTGCAGACCAATTCTGGTGGGATGCCCTCCGTCTTACAAAACGCAGCCACTCTGAATGCCATCTCATCCCCCTGCTGCTCCCAATCTTCTAGCAGCTTGCTGGCAGCCGTGGTGGTTCTTCTCCACGTCCACCCCAGGTAGCGGTTCAAAAACTTCCGAGAGAACCTTTTGGAGACTTGAAACAACTTCCCCCCCCTTCCCATACGCTTCAGAAGCAGCTCAGGCACCAGTGCTTGCACAATCCCCAGAATCACCGTCTAAGCAACATTAGCATCCATTGGCTGGCCTACATCTCACATGCCTTTCAATGTTGAGAGGATCGTGTCAAAAGCATGAGGGTGATCTTTAAAGATTCCCCGACTCCCGCTCTTTCCCTTCTGCACTCTTGCCTTCTGAGTAGCAACACCCTCTTCGTACTTCTTGCGCAACTTGAAATGGCCTGACTGAACATCCCTCTCAAACCATCCCTTCATGGTGTTCATGGTTAGCTTGTCAAAAGGGCTGCCTATCCGACCAGGCTTCCTAATGTGCTGCAAGGAGAAGAGAGCATCATACAAGCTCTTTGGTGCTGCCTCACTGCTGCCTCAATATGAGGCCACAAGTCCTGAACAAACCAGTTGGTGTAGCTTCCTTGCTGCTTTTTAGCCGGTGGGTTGACCTGCTCACGTTGTGTGCAGACCGGCCTGCATTGCTTGCCCCAGCAGCATCGCCCTGCTTCTCAGCTCCCATGTTTGGAGGCACCAGGACAGCTTGAGCCCTAACCCTCTTTGGTCTCCCCACCGGCCGTTTCGTTACCAATCTAACACTTTCTTTTGCTGCCTTAGCTGCTTCATTCCGAGCTACTCTGTTTCTCTCCTCCTCCTGCCAGGCTGCCGAATCTTTCTTTATCTTTTCATGCACTTCCTCCTTACTAAGAGGGTTAAAGAAGCGGGTGATGGTGGCAGCCCTGCTCCCTGACGCCATGGCGGTGAGGCGACCAGAAGGCCGCCAACCCCAGTACCCAATCCCAAGCTCCCACAAATTGAATCAACAGAACACTCCTTCGTGCCAACAAAGGTCCAGTGACTCTGGTAGTGGCACGGATCATAGAAAAAATTGGCGGCAGAATCCTAAATTGAATGGTTAAGATGTCTTGAGTGCCCTGTCAACCAACGGCCAGGATCCTACAGGCAAACCCTGCGAAAACCTTCAAAACCCTTAACCAAGGGCTGTGTGTAAATCTTGAAAATCGGAATTTGTCCACTGCGAAAGGAAAAAACGACCAAAAATAATTATTCGCGACCTCGGGTCGCGAACAAGGTATGCCACTACGGTAAATTGAAAAATCATACAACAAGCATGTATTTTCATTGTAAAGAACTAACACTTGCAATTATTTTGTGATTACAATGAATTTCAAACATAGCATTATATATAAATGAACCATATTTTTGTGAATTAGTTGCAAAAGATATTTAGTTACATGACAATTCGGTTTTGGAAAACAAGATTTTTCATAATGTGGGATCATTTTTCAAATATGTTTATCAATTCACATGTTGTGGATATTTATTTAGTTTTTTAGTTAATGTATCATTTATGTTAAAACGGTGCCAACATTCAACTTGAATTTGGAGGCACAACATGAAAATGGGGTCATTAATATAAATGTTGTGTTCATTGTAGGTGGTGTTCAAAATTTCAAACACGTTATTTATGTGATGATTATAAATATTATGTTGCAACCTTAACATTGGGTTCGTGATTAAATGTGGAATCCAAGGGCCCATGTGGCTAAGAAAGTGTGCTTGGGTGCCCAGTTCAATGTTTTCCTATTTTTACTTTTTTGAAAGTATTTGACTACAAACCAAACATGATCAATATAACGATAGATTCTTCATTCTTGCAAGGAATGGAATTACAAAAATTGAAAATCCAATGAAACACACTTTCACAAATGGGGGAGGGTGTAAGGGATGGAGCTCAATGACTCCGAAATGCACTTTCATTTTGGAAGTTGCACTTGTGTGGGAATCCTAGATGTTTAGAACTTTGGTTGGAAAAATAAATAAACAACAAATTGGCCACCCAAAATATTATTGAAAAAGATCTTGAAATGTAAATTCCTAAAATGTCTTCGCATTGTTTCTTTAAACATGATATGCATGATTATGAGCAAAAGAAAGGGCAAAAGTCAAAATTTTAATTTGACTCCCAACCACAAATCTTTTTAGAAAAAGGGTCAAATGATCTTTGATTAAGGCATGCAATACATTGTTGGAAAGATCTTTTAAAGAGCTATATGATAGTGCTCTTTTATTTTCCAAACATGCTTGATTTGATGAAAATATGAACATCCAAAATTTCAGGACAACAAAGGTCCCAATTTTAAGACTCCCATTTGGGGAATTTCGAAATTAAATGTCATTCAGATGTAGCCCTTGCAGATAATCACAAAGTATATTATAATATATTTTAAGGAAGGTAGTGGTGCCTTTTCATAAAGGTTACAAGCCATGAAAAACTTGTGCTTAAGGTTGTTTTTTTATTAAATTTGTCACACCATTTATATTCAACTTGCATTAATTACTTTCTTTCCTTTGTTGTGCATGTTAATTTCATTTTAAACTCTTGCTTATGAGTTTGTTCTAATCCTTAAACTCCAACACATTTTCCTACCCTTGAAATGTTATAAACTAGGGTGCATGCCCAATTCCTTTTTTTTCCACTGTTTTATTTTGGGGCCCACATTTGGGTTCCTAAAGGAATTTGGGGGTGCATCATATTAACACTTTAATGGACAAGATAAATCACATGGGTGTTTGTTCAACTATAAATGAACAATTATAAGTGAACAATAATAATTTTTTCCTAAATTTTAAAATAGTACAATCCACCCATATTTGGGCCATAAACCCTATATATATAAATTCAATTCTTTTGGCCATACCCAAAGTAAAATTTTCTTATAACCATTTACAATTACAATATAATTATGTTTATGATATATATATATTGAATCACACAAGAATTTTTTACACATGCAACTCCAAAACAAACAAAAGAGAAATCTAATCCAAAGACGACACAATTGTTTTTCAATTTTGCATACCTTTGAAACCCATTTTGAATAATTAAACCATTCATATAACATTATTTTTAAAAAATAAATACAATAATAGTTACATTGCTTCAAATATTCTTTTAGTGTTAGTATGTCAAAATATGGCTTTTGACAAGTTCATATCTCTAGTTTAAAAAAATTAGTTAATGAATGAACAAAACAAAAAGTGGATCAACATTATAAGAACTTGAAAGTAGGTATGCGTGTAATACCATAACCAATGGTTGCAAAGGAGAAAACCTTATGAAAAAACACACTTCCAAAATGCATTATCTATGAGACTGCAAAGAAGAGGGTACAAGCAGAAAATGCATTATCTATGAGATTGCAAAGAAAAGGGTACAAGCAAGCACAAAATGCATTATCTATGAGATTGCAAAGAAGAGGGTACAAGCACAAAATGCATTATCTATGAGATTGCAAAGAAGAGGGGTACAAGCACAACAATTTTTAGCTTGTAAACCAAAATATGTATGCCCTTCGTAGCCAACTAAGAATAGAATGCGATAAAAATTTGAGTGTATAATGCATGTGTGTAATTGGAGCTATAGTAGAAGAAGCTTGTTGAACATGGTACTTGAAAATGAATAGTAGAAGCTATAGTTGAAGATTTTGCCCGTTTGAGCTTGCATTTGCATAGTAGAAGCTTTGCTTCTTTGTGAATGAAACTTGGCCTTTTAAGCTTGCATTGGGTTTTTTTTATATATATGCATACTATAATCTGTTCAAGTCTTCCCGGTACTGGGGAGGGTTGAGAATTCAAGCTCAGGTGAAGAGTCAGGCGAAGAGAAGGAGGAGGAGGAGGAGGGGGAGAAGGAAGGAAGCAAGGAGCAGGATGGCGGAGAAGAAGTCGGCTTACGAGATGATGATGGAGAGAGCCAGAGCTGGCGCCAAGGGTAAAGGGGGACGGCCACCAGCTTCCTCGTCGCTCAAAGCCAAAGAGGCTGCTGTCACCCTCGCCCGCAAGGAAGAGGAAGCTGCCGCCGCCAAGGATTTGTCAACAGAAGCTGGGAAGACGGCAGCAGGGATCGTCGTCCTGTCTGTTGCTGATCGTGTTGCCTTACTCTCCAAGAAGGAGACGGAGTTCGATCCTCAAATGGCTGCGTTCTGGAAGCCCGGCGAACACGTACCTTTCATCTTTCTCGCTAGTGCCTTTGATAGTAAGCTCTTCTCTTCTGTTGTCGAAGCTTTTCTTCTTCTCTCTCTCTCTGTATTCTCCCTTTTTCCGTCTTGGTTACTGTTAAACCCTAAACCCTAACCCTGAAGCTCAGTAGTATCAGAGCTCCACAAGTCCCATGCTGCTGTTGTTCTCGGATGTGCACAAGCCATTTCCAATCACAACTCTGCACATCTGGAACAATGCTGTAACAAAATCCCTTCCTTTGCTTGTATTTTGTTGCAAGAGGTTTCAAATTGCCAATACCCTAAACCTTAAACCTCTGACAATTTTGTAGCTTGATGGGGGACTTTGTCATTGGAAGTGTGTTTCTGCCTCCTACACAGGAATGAAGAAAGTTCATGCAGCAGCAGACTTGTGCTTGTGAATTTCTTGTGCACATGCTGATGGTTGCTAGCTTCTTTCTTGGCAGTGATCTCTGATGAATCTGGCAGGCTAGCGATGACAAACATTCTTTGCAATGTCTTCCGCACCGTGATCTCTACAACACCACAGGATTTGCTGGCTGTTGTGAACCTGTCAGCCAACAGAATTGCACCAGCTCATGAAGGTGTGGAGCTCGGCATAGGTGATGCTGCGATCATCAAGGTCTTGACAGAAGCTTACGGGCGAAAAGACGAACAGATTAAAGCCCAGTTGAAGGTAGTGATCAAAGCTCAATGATGTCTCTGCTGCAATAACAACAGCAACAACATTGACTAAGACATATTTCTATGAACCTCTTTCTTTACTGTGGGCACAAGGTGTTTGAATGCTTCTGCATTTTTGTATTGGAGTGCAAGTCTCTGAGCTTTTGATATGCTCATGAATGCAGACACTGGGCGATTTGGGTTCTGTTGCCAAGTGCAGTCGCTCCTCGCAGAAGCTCATGTTCAAGCCTGCTCCTTTGACATGCATGAAAGTGCTGGACACTTTCAATGAAATTGCCAAGGCAAAGAAGCTTCTGCCTGCCTTTTTTTTGTCTCTGAATTTGGTTGGGTTCTGCATGCTTGAGCGTGTACCATTCAGCCTTAAATCTCACATTGAAGCTGAGGAAGAAATCTTCTTATGTTATGACACTCAATCACATCACAGGAAGCTGGAAACCAGAGTCAGGATAAAAAGCGTGCTCGAATGAAAGCTTTGTTGGTGGCTGCTACTGATTGTGAGCCCCTGTACCTTGTCCGCCTTCTTCAGGTCACTTCCTCCCTCACTTTTCTAACTGATAGTTTACCACTATTGTATGTTTGTTGTTGGCATATTACTTCTACAATCCTTTGTGGATCATGTGTATTACATACAGGAGCACAACATTATCATTCTAGTTTTTGTATATCCTTTCTTGATGCTTTTGTTATGTTAAACCTGCTTCTGTTGCCACCCTTAATCTGCACGTTTGAACTTCATCAGCTGCTGGAGAGAGTTTTTTGTTATGCCTTGAAGCAACATTTGCTGGGGAGCTTACAAAGATCATTTCACTTCTTTGTTGGCCTCCATCTGACTTAGTTCCAATATGATTGCAGTCTAAGCTTCGAATAGGGCTGGCAGAGAAGACAGTGCTGGCTGCTCTTGCACATGCAGCTGTGCTTTCTGAGGTTCCAAAAGTACCTCCTGCACAGCTTGCAGCTAGATTGGAGGAGGTATAGTCTCCTTACAGAATTGCTTGCTGTCTTTGATGTTTGGCCTTTTGGCTGGCCCCTTTCCTTCCTGCGGCCAGGTTTTTGTCTGAAACTCTAATACACTCCAGGCGGACAGAGAGTATTTATACCTTGAAAGTGATGATGTGACTGGGGTGCAGGCAGAGGAAATCATGAAACACACATATTCAGTGCTCCCCATTTATGAACAGATAATAGATGCAGTGCTGAAATTTGGAATTTGTAAGCTGTCAGAAGTCTGTAGCTTCAAACTGGGTGTCCCTGTGGGACCCATGCTTGCAAAGCCCACCACAGGAGTCTCTGAGGTTCTCAACAAGTTCCAGGACATGGACTTCACATGTGAATACAAGTATGATGGAGAGAGAGCTCAGGTTCTCCTTATCTTTCCCCCATTGATGTTTCTTTTGTGATTGAGGTCTTTTGTCAGGCCTCATCTTATTATGAGGTGTTGGGTTAGATATCACTCGTAGCAAACCATATCTGACATGACTGTATTCCCATTCAATCTTTTTGTCAGAGTTGGTATGATGACAGTGGATACATGTCTTGGAGTGATTGCAGATACATTATATGGAAGATGGAACTATCCAGATTTATAGTCGAAATGCAGAACACAACACTGGCAAGTTCCCTGATATTGTAGCTGCAATGCCTAGGTGAGTAATGGATCCTTTAGTTGTCACCTTCAACTGAATGAATGGAAGCCAATTTTTGCCATCTTGCATCTTCTATGAGCCTTAAATCAGGCCATTGAACCTGTGCTATTCAAGGAGCTTAGTCCCTGAGCATTTGGAAGGATCTTTTTTGGACTTCGTACCTCTCCTTGCAAAACCAAGTTCACTAAGTTTGGCCTAATCTTGACAATGCAATGTGTAGTTCATATGAGCTTCTGATATTCTTCAATCTGTAGCAAATTAGCTCTCAGTAGTGTGATGGCATCCACCAAAGGAGTTCTAATCCTTTTCAAGATCTGCAGTGGACCTCATTCTTGTATTTTATGGCTGGGTGCAGATTCATGAAACCAGGTGTGACATCATTTGTTTTGGATTGTGAGGTGGTAGCTTATGATCGTGAAAAGAACAAAATTTTGCCATTCCAGGTGAGTTCTTAGAAGCACATCTGCATAGTTTCTGGATTCTTGGGTGCCGTGCTAAATTTGGTTCTTGCTGAATCTTGTCAATGATTTTGAAAGAGACAGACAGACAGATTTCCAGTGATCAGAGATGCTCATCCATGATCACATCAATTTTTTGGACAATATGGGGTTCCCTTGCCAAGCAACAAATTTGGTCTCCAGGTTCTGTCCTTGGATGGTGGTAGATGTTTTGACATGGCAATTTCATGCAACAGGCCTCAAGTGTTGGTAGGAGATGAAAGACAATGAAGGTAATGACAAGAGTTGAGCTGATTTGAAAACTCATAATTTGAATGCAGATCCTGAGCACAAGGGCAAGAAAAGGAGTATCACTGAACACTATTAAGGTTCAAGTTTGCTTGTTTGCATTTGACCTTTTGTATTTGAATGGTCATCCACTGCTACATGAACAGCTCAACATACGAAGAGAGGTATATTTTCTTGTCCTTTGGTTGTGGGATCTTTCCTGGTACTTCTGCAAATCTGTGTTCTTGTTTTTGGAGTAAGTTTGGAGTCGGTATTTTTCAATGACTTTGGACAAGTTTGCACCATGTTGACATCCTGATATCCCTGGTGATGTGTAGCACTTATATGCATCCTTCTTAGAGGTGGATGGAGAGTTCAGATTTGCAACAGCCAAGAATTCAAATGACTTGGAGGAAATTCAGAAGTTCCTTGAAGATGCTATTGATCACAGGTCTCTTTCCTAGTCACTTGTGTTTTCAGTCTTTAGCTCGAAGGTAGGGTACTGTGCCACATGTTTGTTTCCCTTTAGTCCTTCATCTCCGAGCTCTAGACTGGATGTCAGCTGGTTATTTTTTTCTTTTTTCTTTTTTTCATTCATCTTGCTATGTGAAACATGTGGAAGGTGAGGAAATGATGAATTTTCTCAGGCATTGGTACCACGAGACTCACACAAAATAGCTACATCAAACAACAAACTGCTTTGGCAAAGCCTTTCCAACTGTTTTTTAAATTGTTGCAATTGAAATGGGGGCCTGGTGATGGACAGTTGCGAGGGACTTATAGTGAAGACATTGACAAAGGATGCAACATACGAGCCTGCCAAGCGATCCAACAACTGGCTCAAGCTCAAAAAGGATTACATGACATCGTAACTTTTCACCACCCCGTGCACATCTGACCTTTCTGTTGATTGCAATCCCTGCCTTGTCAAATTTCATGACTGAATACACCACTATGTATGTGGGCTCAAAATAAGTTGTTTGAGAGCCTCCATTTTTCAGTGAGCTGCAATTCTTTGTTGTGTAATCTGAGGTGTTTTGTTACAGCCTAGCAGTTCTATTTTCTGAGTATTACAGGGGTTATGAATTCAAGCAGCTTTAATTTCCCTCTTTTGCAAATTCCACCACAGGACAGGGGACTCCCTCGATCTTGTGCCAATCGGAGCATTTTATGGCCGTGGAAAACGTGTGGGTGAGTGACACACCTAGAATTCCTTCAGAACTTGTATACCTGTTGTTTGATCCTTTGCTTTTGAAAATCATTGAAAGTTGTTTGTGTAATCATACCTGGATTCAGTCCTGTCTCTGAGAATGCCATTATGTTGTTGCTGGGAGTGAAGCATGGTTGGTGACTGGTGTAGAGCAGGGGTGTATGGGGCATTTTTGCTGGCATGCTATGATGAAGATCGTGAGGAGTTTCAGAGCATCTGCAAAATTGGTGGAACACACTGAATCCAAAACTGGAAACTTTATGCCTAGTGTTCTGCTACTGTGTGATAAGTTTGCTGAACAGAAATGTCTTCATTGTCACTTTGATTTTGAGATGAGCCTTTCTGACAGATGAGCATATGCCAGATGTTTTTGTTGTAACTTTTTGCATAAATCTAGTGAAATCCCTTACATAATAGCTACCAATTGATGTCTGTTCCATTCTTTGGTGCTCTCTGAAGACTTGAGCAAATGTTGTGTAGTCAATAATCATGTTTGTCCTTTTCCACCTTCTCAGGAACGGGCTTCTCAGAGGCAGTGCTGGAGGAACGCTCCACCACATTACGGAGTCATGTTATTGACCAGCCTAAGGTTCTTTACGTGGGAATGATCATTTGTTTTATGATACTATGTTCCAGGACTGCTGTAGCCTAATCACATAAGAGACTTGTGTGCCTTGTGTGAAGTGGAATTTCAATCCAGATTAACAAAATAATCCATGGATCATTTGCTGCTAGACCCACTTTCATAATATTACCTTCTACACACTATCACAATTGTGCAGAAGACCTAACAATTAGATCTAGGCCCAGCAGCACATCAGTGGTAGCTTATTTATCACATGGTCTTTTCTGAGCTAGTTTGTTCAATAGTACATGAAATTGTGGTCTAAACTTGATGATCTCATCTTGGGGTATTCTCAGATCTGTCTCCTCTTGGTGTGTCTCTGAATCAGTAATTGGGTGGTGCTACAGAGTTACTATCGATATGGAGAGACAATTGGTGTTGATGTGTGGTTTGATGAAGTTGAGGTATAGCACTTTGTTATTGCTTATTCATTTTTTTCTTATCCAAGAGTGGTAGCTCAGAGAATAAAGGGTCACCTTCTTAAAAATAATATGGAAATCTGGACAGGTTTGGGAAGTGAAGGCAGCAGATTTGAGCATCAGTCCTGTTCACCGAGCAGCAATTGGCTTGGTTGACTCCAGCAAGGTACATCCATATTTCTACGGAGTTCTCTTACATTGTGCAATGTTGAGTGTTTCTGTTATGCAACTGCATTGCAAGAGTTTGACATTACCAAATCACTATGCCAACAGATTTCTTCTAGTGTATGCAGCATACTGACTTCTCATGTTGAATGTTTGCGAATGAAGGGTATCTCCTTGCGATTTCCCAGACTGGTTAGACTCCGTGAAGACAAGACTCCAGTGGAGGCCACTTCAGCTGAGCAGGTGACAACAATCTTAACCATTCCTGACAAGTAGGAAACGAGAAAGACTTGTAATTGAAGCTATCTTTTGTTTGCTGTCATTTTAGATTGCTCAGATGGAAGAGACCCCACTTTCTAACAAGTGTTCTCAACAGGTTGCCGAACTCTATCGGGCTCAAAAGATAAACCATGGCACAGCTGATGACAATGAAGATGACGACTAAGCCACAGATAAGAAACACTTAACAAAATTAGTAAGCTTCATGACCACAAAGGTCTCTAGCTAGCCTTGTTATGAAATTCATGAACACTCTCAGTGTTGGCAAGAGTAAGCAAGCACCCCTGTTTTATAAACAGAGAGTTGATTTCAGTGCACTCCTGCACTTGCACATTACTGCGGTACTAGTGTTGAGCTCTACTTTGTCTACTGTTTTTAGATCTGTTCTTCAAAGACTATGGGTCATGGTTGTTTCACACGAAATACCATGTCTAGTGTTTCTAGATTATTCTTTGAAGACTATTTTGGCTATGGATTTCATAGCTCCAAGGCGGCTTTGAACTGAAAATGCACTTTGAAGTGAAATGCAGAGGATTTACTTGTCTTGTGATGGGCCTCATTGATTGGCCCATTACAAGAAAAAACATGCTTCTAAACTATGACACTCCTGAGATAGAATTTGCTTTACCTCTCTCCATTTGGCCCATCTATAGGGCTGGCCCCCAATTTTTTAGGACCTATTGAATGGCCTAGATTTTTTTTTGTAGGACCTAGGTTTGCGGTAATACCTAGTAGGTACCTACACAATTTTAACTAGGTACCTTATTTTGTTGAAATGCTGACTTGAATTTGGACTTGGCATTTAGGCAAAACAACACTTTATTCGCCTCATTACCAACAGAAAATAACTCAAAAAAAAAGTGGTGAATTTATGGGGCTGGGACATTTTTTCTTTTTTCAATTTTCAGTTTTTTGAATAGAAGTTTTTTGCATTTTTTTTTCCAAAAAATTAGCAAAATCCGTAAGCTTATATAATCAAATTTGGCAATTAAGAAAGTACGGAATAATTTAAAAATGTTTCCTTATATATTTTTGGCTACATACTTCAATGATACATAGAAATTCGATCATACAGATGTTCATTTAAGAAATATTTTTTTGAGAAAATTCGAAATTTGGCAACCTTTTTCAAAAAAATTATTGAATTTGTGACAATAAAATAAATTTTTTGGACAATATTGCGAAATTTTACACCACCCAAATTTTATTTATTTATTTAAATGCCAGAGGGATCACAAACCTTCATTGATCCACTGGTTTTTGCACTAAGTTATTCTTAAATGACCACACAACTGGCAGTCAGATGAAGGAAGCAAACTGATCAATTGGGTGGGGTCACATGATACAAATAACTTATTTATGAACATGAAATAAGAGATTTTCTTAAGAATGTCTTATTTCACAAAAGTCTATGAAAGCTTGTGGCAAAAGGTTTATTGTTGAAAAATCGGGCATTTGTTTACACTTTGTAAATGGGAGTTATGTCAATGTCACATTTGAGAACAAACACATCCAAGTACTTTCATGGATTTTATGATTCACACACATTACATGAAAGACAATTTGAATTAAAATAAACAAAACTAATCACATATTATAAATATTTATTTACAAATTGAAAACCTGGAAAGTTATGTTTTTATAAGACATCTTATTTATGCAATATAATCCATGCAATTTTAAACATATGAATTGTGTAATATGATCAACATTAATTTTGAGCTTTTTTCAATAGTAAATAAAATGACATGATATATAACATCTTTCTTAATTTTATGATTATATATATTTTAATTTGTGAAAAGAAGATTGATCATGTAATAACTATATTGATGTCTTCTTTTTGATTTTGTGAAATCTTTTATTAAATACCCTTGTAACAATATACATATAAGATTTAATACCTATAGATTCTATTTAATAATGTGACATGTTTTGTAACCTTGTACTTCCTCATTACAATCTTAACATTATAATATTACATTGTATTAAATTATAACATTTGACATGATATATCTTACAAGTGTATAACATGATACAACATAAATGTTCTATTAACATTATAAAATATTGTTCTAAAACGCATGTTAACATCACGCTGTTATCTAGAAGACCCAGTTGATAGCCTGGTAGGGCTGGGACCTTCTGGACTTCGGAAGTTATGGTGATATCTTCAGTCTAGTGAGCAAGCCAAAAACTTGGAGGGAAAAAATAGCGATTCTTTATAGTTAGAGCATCTCCACAGGTGCTCAGTATGTCAGTGTGGATAATAAAATTAAATGTCTAAGTTTAGCTGTCTTTTATTTCCCGGCAACCCCACCAATAAAACTGTAACTGGAACTGCATATACGCGGGAACTACACTAATAGCAAATCACCTGGACCAATCATAATGATCGACCAATCACAAATACTGAGCCTCAGTCAGGTCCAATTTATTACACTCTTTTTTGGAGGTGCACAACTGTATTGCGCCTTTTACCAGCCACTGCAAGCTGCACGAATTTGGTGCAGAACAACCAATTTCCTGAGCTAAACAGGCACATTTTGACTTTTTCACAATAAATTTTACTGTCTGGAGTCACATACTGGACACCGCTGGAGATGCTCTTAAAGAAGAGTCAAGATTACCACCTTCAAAATCACAACAATAATCCCCTAAATCAAACAATGCCAACATCAAACAAGCAAAACTGGTGACAAATACCTATATATTGGGTTAAACCCTAAACCCTTATACTCTGACATTTCAAGGGACTATTATTTCGCTTCAAGGAACAGGGTTTAGGGTTTAAGGTCTTCTGGGGTTTAGGGTTGAGAGCCCACTGAGAAAGCACCTTTTTTTTGCAGTGCGCATTCCAACAGACATGCCCATTGAATTGAGTTTCTTCAGCTATGTGAATTCCCTCAAAGTTGCAGTTTGTGAATTATTCGTTTGTTTCCTAAAGGGCTCGGAAGTTACAAAAGAGAGAGAGAGAGCTAAGAGGATTCAGCTATGGCGGGCCTTGGCAGAGTGAAGGAGATTTCAGGGTTAGGGTTAAGGGTTAGGGGTCTGATTCGGGCAGCAAATGGTCTGTCAGTTTCTTCACAATCCCATTCACAATCTTCTTCGGCCTTGGAGATGGAAACAGAGGCAGAAAAACGGATGAAGAGAACTCAAGTGCTGGAATGTAAGGGAGAAAGACAGGCAAACGATATCAAAATTGCAGATGGGAAGAAGAAGAGTTCAGAGATTTTGGAGTCAGAAGCAGCGATGATGGATCAAGTGAAGAGGGTACGGAGTGTTGAGGCAGAGGCAAATTTTGCCAAGGCTGAGGAGAGTGCTATGGCAAAACACATCAAATCCTTGATCCAAGTAAGTAAGCGCATTTGTTGTTTCTTATGGGGATTGGGTATTAGGACTCTGTTGCAGTCAATCAACCCTTTTCTCTATCTCCAATTAGGAATGTGATGATGAGACTTCTGTCTGTTTCAGCTTTCTCCCATGTGGGTGTTCTGTGGTTTTGTCAACTGCAGCCTGTGTCTCTTTGTGTCTCTGGGAAATTCAGTTTCGAGGAGGTCCAATTACAGTGGCTGAATATATGGAGGAAGTGCTGACAAATCCTATTGCGGGCTTCTACATGAATCGAGATGTTTTTGGTGCTGCAGGGGAGTTTGTCACATCACCTGACATCAGTCAAATGTTTGGCGAGGTGCATCTACACAGCTTGATTGCATCAAGTTTTATGACAAAAGGATTTTACAGAAGTCTAAGCATTTTGGTGGATCTTTAGTTACATCTAGTGGAAATGGTACACAGATCTGTTTGAATGCGGTTGCATTTTTTGTGGGTACTTGTTTAGTTCTCCTGGTTTTTCTTTGCCACCAATTCTGCTTTCAGTGATTTCTAAACAACTTGAGCATGGGAGTGTTTGCTGGCAGATGGTGGGTGTATGGTGCATGTGTTTGTGGCATCAGATGGGCCAGCCCAACCATGTGCACCTGGTTGAGCTTGGACCTGGCCGGGGCACCCTCATGGCTGATCTTCTCCGAGTAAGCTGGAGCTGACAATACAAAACTCTCTGTTGCCTGCTGCAACGTTTCCTTATGTGTAAATTGTCTCAAATCATCTGATTCAATTTTTTTAATTTATTTTCTTGTATTTGGCAGGGGACTGCCAAGTTTACAGATTTTTCACAGACCCTATCAGTGCATATGGTTGAATGTAGCCCTGCTCTGAAGAGCATTCAACAAGAGACGTTGAAATGTTGCCCCAAGGACCAGGCAGATTCAACCTCTGCAGTAGATAGCCAGAAATGCAAGCCTACTGAGGATCAAATCAGTCAAATTTCAGGAGCTGTAGTATCATGGCACCTAGATCTTGAGCATGTTCCACGAGGAGGTTGGTCCTCTCAAGCTTGAGTTATGGGCCGTGTTTGGTATTAGAAACTTGTTCAATGTCTATGCATATGACTATTTTGGTTTGTAATCTCTATTTGCATGCCACTTAAGGTTGGCACCTTCCTCATCAGCATTGTTGAGCAAAAAGGAGAAACTTTAGGCATCTATATAGTTGAGCATCGAACTCCTTGGTTCATGTGGCAGTGATTTGGAGATGCATTGTTGAATGTAGTCTGTGAAAAGGATCTTGAACTTAAAACTTACCAATCAAGCTGTGCCATCTGATCAATTTGTATGGGTTGTTTTAATGGCTACAGTTCCAACAATCATAATTGCTCATGAGTTCTATGATGCACTGCCCATTCACCAATTCCAGGTACTCCTCTCTCCCTCTCTTTTCCTCAAGGCTAGAGTCCTGAGTTACAGGGCCATCTGAGTCTCTCAGTCTCGGCTGCACTCCAGTTTAAATGTACCCTTTGTCCTTGGTTCTGGTTTTATCTCTGAGTTCCTCGTCCTATTGCTGTGGGATGCATGTGCTATCTGGCAGAGGACACCCCGAGGATGGTGTGAAAAGCTTGTGGATGTTGCTGAAGGCTCTGGGTATTATTTGCTAGCCTGCAACTTTTCTTGTTGTATCCAGTAGTTTCAGAACTCACATTCATCTGCAAGTGCCTTTTTCATGGGTAAAACCTTTTGAAGTACAATGGGATCTTTCTAGTGGGGCTTCCAAAGAGCAATACAGAATTGATCACAAAAGAGCCTTTTTCAAGTGGCTGCTCAAAGGCAGGCAAGTAGTTTGTGAGAGAATGCATGAACCCTTGTCATGAACAAAACAAAGGAGTTTGCTCAAGCAATACCCAGAAGCAACAGCAGCTTCAATGTTGCAAGGACATTCAGAGCATGATGTTCAGTGGAGGCTTTGAAGCCATATTTTATGTGTGCTTCTTTGCAAATTCTTCATATGACTAACATGTTGGTTTTGTTCAGGCAAGGTTTCAGGTTTGTCCTATCACCAGGACCCACAACAGCAAGTAGTCTATACCTAGCAAAACGGATGAAGTGGGCATCACTGGAGGAAAAGGCCAAGATTGAACATGTGGAAGTTTGTCCAAGTGCCCTCAAACTGACAGCTGAGATTGCCCGAAGAGTTGGAGAGGATGGAGGTGGTGCCCTTGTTGTTGATTATGGTGAGGATGTCATGGTATCAGACAGCTTACAGGTTAGTGCAACCATCTTGTGATTTCCTTATTTAAACTTTCTGTTTCTTTTTCTTGAAACATTTCACACATCATAGACATGATTTCCATGGATAGGTAGTTGATTCATCACATGGTCCAGCATTTGTGAAGAATGCCACCGATACTGTTTAGGACATTGTGGCAGGCAATAAGAAAGCATGAGTTTGTAAAGGTACTACAAGACCCAGGCTCAGCAGACCTGAGTGCTTATGTGGACTTTGCAGCCATCAAACATGCAGTGGAAGATGAAGCAGGTAAGTCTTCTTTCCTGAAATCCCTGCACTGCTCCTCACATTTGAATGGTTGTACCAAATTTTCATGTTAGTGTGCATCTTTGAGGACTGAAGAAGGGGGAATAAGCCACCTTCTTGATCCTGCATTATGATTAGCAACTGAAGTGGATAGTCCAAAATGTAGGGTAACTTGTTCAATATGAAAGAATGTTCAAAAATAGAAGTTGTGTTTATGATTGAGTGTCTTATCAAAGTCCACACATCTTGGACAAAAATAATAATGAGAAGATTTCAAGCATGAACAAGTTCTCAATTTGCTACAGGATTTTCTGTGACAACATGTGTGCTAGGGCTATTTTCAATATATAGCAGATATGGATTCTCCTCCGTATGACCAACATGCTGTTTTCTTGTTCATTCTTATGCCTGGAGGATGTTTGTTGGAGTGAATTTGAAATTCTCAGATGGTGTGAATGTGATCTGAAGATGAGTTGAAATGTGGGTGGGTGGGTTTGCATGGTGGGTTTGGCAATAGCGGGGTCTTCTGCCTTTGGCCCAGTTTGTCAGTCACAGTTTCTGGGTGCATTGGGGATCAATTTTCGGCTGGAAGCTCTGCTGCAGAATGCAACTGAGGAGCAAGCAGAGGCTCTGCAACTTGGCTATTGGAGGTTAGTGGGAGATGGTCCACCACCTTGGCTAGACAAGGATGATGACCCAAAAAGTGCTCCAACTGGAATGGGGTCCCGATACAAGGCCCTAGCCATAGTTTCAGATGCATGTGGAGTGCCTATTGGTTTCCAGTAACAAACAATACATGCCACTTTTACAAGATTCTCAACATGTGAGTCTGTATTTCCCTCAAACCTCCCCATTTTAAAAATTCAATGTAGAAAAGTTGTGGAACAATCACTTGCATTACTGCAACAAAAGAGTAAAAAGTTGAAAACAAGTTAGATGTTATTTGCTCAAGGGATTGCTTCAAAGGTCTAAAAGAGACACACATGGGATGATCAATTTACCACTTGAATCTAATTATTTTTGTAATTTTAGTGCTGAGAATTTTGTGGAATTGGTATATGGGTGGTTTTCTATATTCTTTTGTAAGATCCTTATTGATTTTTCAAAATCCTTTATATGGTCATACCTAGACAATTCTAGAGACATTTCCAAGTTTAACTATCTCATTTCCAAGCCTAACCACCTCACTTCCTTTCTAATAACTACCTCTTATCTTTATAACTACCTCACTCTTTTCCTATTAACTATCTCTTATCCTTATAACTATTTCACCTCTTTCATTACCTTTCCAAATTATCATGTGCATTTTCATATCCATGATGTTTATATTAATTCAAAAAAAATTTGA
>Ga0209208_10004857_pt1 | contig 18894 bp, 13 predicted proteins | sample S1TSphfallax_3_FD_187694 | JGI IMG/M metagenome (GOLD analysis project Ga0209208, IMG submission 187694) | Host-associated microbial communities from peat moss isolated from Minnesota, USA - S1T2_Fd - Sphagnum fallax MG (SPAdes) (version 2) | ecosystem: Host-associated > Plants > Peat moss >... | reverse complement strand
AAAAAAAAAAAAAAAAAAAAAAAAAACAACAATAATAGAATTCTTGTCCTTTACAACCAAAAAATCAATGACTAAATGTTTTAAACAATTATATCATTGAATATAGTAATAGGATATTACTTCAAATCTTACATGTAAAAAATTTTAGTCATATGTTAATGGTGATAATGACATGGTAATAGGAAGAATGACATCATTTTTTCATTGCAAATTTTTATTCATATGGCATACATGATTGATGACAAAGTGACATGGAGGTCTAAGATATCATTTGAAAATGTGACCAAGATAAAGTCATTTTAAATATAATTAAAAAATGACTATGCAAATGACGTGGATAAAATGATGTCTCATAACATAGACAACATGGTCATAAAATTACTTTACAATGATCAAAAAATGATTATTAATCATTAATAGATGGACATAAAGAACTACGACACGTAGGGAATCAATTTTGATTAATATTTATACATGTATAAGTAATATAAGAACTTTTATTACATTTTTTTGAAATATACTAATATATGATTCATTTGTAAATATTTTATGTGAATAAATTAATTATTATACTTGAAATAAAATTTAACGGTAAAAAATTACATATTATATTTTTTAATATTATAATTTTAAATAAAATAAAAATGTAAGATGCGAAAAATATATAATTTATTCATAAATTTAAACATTTTTTTTGTGTATTAAAATTTTAATTTACTTTACATGTGTAATTTTTTAAATTAAAATTATTAAAATATATGTGTAAACAAGAATAAAATTTATACATCATATTTAATAAGATTAATATAAAAATATTATATATATATATATATAATTGATTTATGATCCATTTATAAATATTATATGTGGATAAATTATATGGGCTCATATTTCCAAATTAAATTTTATTAATAAAATTATGATATATAGGAATCAGAAATTTATAATATAAATTCATAAATCCAATGAAGGTTTGAAATATGAAAAATATTTTTTATTTATTCTTGTATTATCCACAAAGGTTTTTCCATTTACAAACTATGTGTTTGAATTTTTTTTTCCCTAAGAATGGTCATTAAAAGGTTATTTAGTAAGAAAATTCAAATATTTTTATTTTGAAATGAATTCCTATTTTCTTAAAAATTATATAGTCATGTACATTATTGAAGGAACTTTATGAATAAAGTTTAATTTGGGAAAATTTGGAAAATTTATCAATAAGATATGAATTATCAAATTTGAAGTTTTGTGTAATGTTTTAATGAAATATCGTTTAAATAAAATAAACACTATATTATTGACACAATAAATGGGGTGGCTTTGTGGTAAAAGAATTGAACTCGATCCTCGGGGGTCCAAGGATGAAACTTCATAAATGACATTCTTTGTGGTCAACCATAAAATATTGACTAAATATTCTTAACCTACATAATCTACCTAGGTTAGGTGCTTACCTAAGTCGATTAGATGGCCTATTTATCCACTTGAATTAGGTTTTCATATTAGTTTAAGTGATGACACGTGTCAACAATTGATAGGATGAAAAATAATTGAAATAAAAATATGTCTTATTATTTATAATTTAAAAAATAATAAATATTATAATCTATAAAATTAATGTTGCCCAAGTTTTTTTGGTCTAATTTGTAATAATAAAAAATAATTACACAACGACTAAACTATCATTAATGATTTCATATATGTCCTTAATGATTAAATGATGAAATGTGCCACATCATGTCCTAAATGATTATTGTTTTAAACAATTTATCCATAATGGTTGTAAGGATATTAATAATTTTTGTTTTTGATGATTAGAATACCAAATTATAAACTAAGTCATATATTTGAAGTTTTCTTCTAATGCAAGGGGAAAGAACTCCCCTTACATTTTAAATTACTTCACATTGTACCAAAATATATAATATATTGCCTTGATCTATCCTTGGAATGTCCATTTAGTTTTGCACATGTTTAAAATTGTTTAAACTATCTATCTTGTTTTGGGTTAGGGTAGCATTGCCCATTTTATCCTACAATTACTAGGGCCTTATCCTACCATCAATATTGGTTGGAGTTGCTTAAGCCTAACACTTTCAACAATCTTTGGTTGAAAAACCTATCCATTGATTTCTTTGTATGTTAAAATAAACTCATGTAGTTTTATTTTTAATTAATGAACGAAGTAAAGGTCATCCCCTTTGTGCAAATAATAGAAACCAACAAAATGAATTGTGAACTTATCATTGTTTATGATTAAAAATGATCTCTCTAAATTGCATAGTCAATAATAATATTGCAATAGGGTGAAAATACACATTGACATTTTTTTCCTATGCATCTTCAATATTTTTATATGAAATGTTAATTTTTTTTCAAAAATTAGAAAAGGGATTCACTTATGTGAAGTTAACAATTATATTTTCAAAGGTGCAAAAAACACATGAAAATTGTGGATACTTAATAAGCAATGAACTTTTGGATTTTAATACAATTTCTAACACACCTTCTAAAATTCATGAAAATGGATTTTTAAAAATCTTATAATGTATTGTCATATGTATTTAAAATTTGGGATAATACATAATTTATTTTTAGAAAATTATAGTTGCATTGAATGAGTGGAATATGATTTTAATTTATTATATTATGTATTTTCCAAGGTCTCAAAAATTGTAATATTTTTAAAAGTCCATTTAAGCATTATAAATGATATTTTTAAAATATTTTTCAGAGAAGGGCTTTTTATTTCTTATATTATGGTGACTTGAACTTAGAAATGGAAAAAGATACTAGTTTCAACAATATGTAAGCATTCATATTTTAAGTCATATTCAAATACACTAGAAATGGACTTTCAACTACCAATTTTGGTCCACTCTAATTTGCTTTCACCCAATATCTATTAAGCCTATTGATAACAAAATTTGAAGCACTTGGATTATGAAAACGCACATCCTAAACCTCAACATATATGCTTGAAAACATTTATTTAGGTTTAAGAAATTTGAATGATTTTTTCATCACTAACAATGTGGACTATTTTTGGTTGGAATTGTTCACATCAAATTATATATATATATATATATGTTTAATTCATTTTTGTAATACTATTTTGGAAAACATAGTTTCATGTGTGTCATCCCTTTTTTTTCAAATGAAACAAAATGATAAATAAAAATGTGGCCTTTCTAGTGGTTGTAATTCATTATTCATTTTGAAACATTGGGAATTTATTATGGGAGGAACACACCCATTTGGAGTTAGGATTTGAACCCTGGTACCCTGGTACCCTTAACCCTTCAAAAACCCACAGGCAACAAATTAGGGTTTGAAGGCCCACGAAACGACCCAGCTCTGTTTTGTTTCCTCTCTCTCCTCCGTTTCTCGTTGGCTGGCTGGTTTGCGTTGTTGGAGCTTTCTCTTCGCAATCGCTATCCTTCTCTTGCGCTTCTCAGTATCCAAATTCTCTGGCTTTCTTTCAGAGTAGAGGCATTGCGTTAAGTTTAGCTGGGAGTTTTTTCTGAATTGTTTTTTGGGGGGCTGAGGCCATACCTAGTGCGACGTCTTTGTGATTTTCAGGGGTGGTGTTTTTGGGGACTCGGTGTGGCGGAGGAGGAGGAGGAGACAGAGGGGGAGAGAGAGGAGGTTGAGGAGCTAGTGTGATCTTGGAAGCTCGCAAATATGGCGAAGCGTGGGCTGATGGAGCAGGATCTCAGTAAACTGGATGTGACGAAGTTGCATCCCTTGTCGCCGGAGGTGATTTCCCGGCAGGCCACCATCAATATTGGTAACTCTTCCACTGCTCTGTCTTTCTGTTCTTCTCTATGTCGCAGTTGTCGCTTTTGTCGATGGATTTTGGCCTTCTGTCCGGATTACTCGGTGGTCAGCTTTTTCCTTGTTAAAGGAGGTTCCATGTGCTCCTTGAGCAATCAAGCTTACATTCTTCGCAAGGTTTCTTTTCGAGCTTTTTCTGTAAATTTTCTGATTTTTTTTTTCCTTGCACACTTCTGTTGCAAAAAGATACTTAGAGCAACAAAAAGTTGGCTGAAGTTATCTGTGGTTCGATTCTTCTCCTTCACTATGGACACACGGTGGATGCTGCTGTAGGGCAGAGGGATAGGTATGTGGATGAAGTCAGGTCTTATTGGCGACAACAAGTTAGGCTTTGTTTTGCCTGAAGTCATTCTTCACTTCAAGAGGTCTTCTGGAATTTGGTAAAGCCAGAACCAGGGGAGAGGAGAGATCAGTTTCTTATTGCCAAAAGTGATGCTATGGTCTTTGATATTATCAGGTACAATTGGTCATGTGGCACATGGGAAATCAACTGTTGTCAAGGCAATATCTGGTGTCCAGGTATGTACACATTATTCTTTTCCTGTTATCCTATTCCTTGTAGCTAACTTCTACCTCTTTCATGGGCGAGTTTGCTTTTTGGATCTTCTCATTAAGTCTAATTCTTGTCCAGTTTTTTCTTGTTTAGTCTAATTCTAAGCTAACCATTTCAAGAAGATTTTGGATTATCTGGTAGGTCCTGATATCCTGATGTCTTTGACTTTGCATATCTAGACAGAGACTCTGTTGGTGTCTCTTGCAATTTATTGGATTTAACAATACAACAAGCTTTAAATGGCTTAAGCAGTTGGTATTTTTGATAAGTGTTCTCAGCCAAATATGCAGATATTACAATGATTTTTATGCCTCAAATGGATTCCAATATTTCAGATTGTACCAAATTGGGAGTAGCCAATAGTCAGTTTTACAGGTTCTTACAGCTTTTGCAGCTCAAGACAGTTTCTTTGTAGCTCGAATGGCAAGCTGAAATAATCCTCTGAAGAGAAAAAGGTTACACTTCAAAGTTTTTAAAAGAAGGGTCCAGATGTTTCTGTGACAAAAGGAAGAATTCTATCTGGTGTTTCCACCTTTGAAATCTCTAAAACAATTGCTTCAAGGGCATTATAATCCAAATTGGGGATTCTTCTCTTTCTATTGTTCCTGTGTCTGCTTTCTTTCCTTAGCCTTCCTTTCTCTTTGTTTGTTTACCAGCATCATGGCTGAGTCTCCACATTACAGAAGCTCACTATGCTGGATAATATGTGATGTTGGCCTCCACCCACTGCTGGGAGCTGATGAAATCAGTTGGGATGTTTTGACAGCTGGTCACTCCCATCCATGTTGCTGTTGAAGGTTTCTGAACTTCCTGATGACTGTTGCTGTTGTTTAAACTGCTCTTCAGTTTTGTTGTCTTTGTTCTTTAGTGTTGGGTTTCATCTTTTTTGTGTTTGCTGATATGTCGTCAAATCTGAGATCTCTATAACCTTACTACTGGTTCATCTCTCGATTCTATGAAGGTTGACTTAAATTGTTTGTATGGAGAAGTTCTTATTATGTACGAGGATATTTTCTGTTTTGTATTCATATCAGACATGTTATCGATGGAATGCATCTGTTGGTTGTCTATTCACCTTTAGGGTTTTGTATCTCTTTTTAAGGTCTTGTATTATGTCTTATGTCTATTATCTCTGTGTGCTTAAACACAATTGCATATGTGGCTTTCAGGAATGTCCTGGTTTGGTTTTTGTTCATGGTCCTTTGTTCTCAGTTTTATCTTTCCTTCTCCAGAAGTTTCTGTGGCTTAATGAAGAAGTGTTATCCTTGCTTTGCTTCTTCTTAATTGTGGGAATGGAGTTTTCTTGATTCTTATGAGAGATATTCCTTTACTATATTGGCCAAGTTGGCTATCCTGGTTTAGACATCATGCCTTCAGTTAACAGAAATTAAATATTCATCTATTTTCGAGGTGTTTCTGGGATGAAGCCACTTGGCTGTTAGTTTGGTGCTATGAGCTATCAAGGCCCTGTTGTGTTATAATCTGGTTTCCATTGATGAGTGCATGGTACCTCAATGAGCTTTGAGGTAGCCGCACTAAAGAACTCATTGTTGTTGAAAACTGTGTTGGATTTCTGCCCACAAATTCCTAATCCTGCTTGCTAATATATGATTGAGAATCTGGTGTACTCAAAGAAAGGTGCATGAATACATCCAAAGTGAGGCTGTAGATAGTATCCTCAATTTTGTGAGCTTGTCCCGTATAGTTGGACTGCAGGCAGAAGTGAGATTCATTTTGGATGATGCCATGCAGACTGTGCGGTTCAAGAATGAACTGGAGCGCAATATTACAATCAAGCTGGGTTATGCTAATGCTAAAATCTACAAATGCGAGGATGAACATTGCCCCCGACCCATGGCTTACAAGTATGGCTGTGAACATAATTCCAGGGATAGACTTATGTATCAAGAGGCATGTACAATTGACTGTAAGCAACATAATAGTTTTGTCATCTCATCCTCCCTGTTATATATATGGAGGGAGTGCTAGTGTTCCTTTCGTACTAGTTCTCTAACCTATCTCAAGGTTCTACATTATTATTTGGCACTTGTGCTAAACTATTGAAATGCTTAGGATCTGGTGTGTGAAGAGATGAGAAAGAAGTGAAGGTTCTTTTGTTGGTCATCTTCTCAGGCCTGGGTAATATCTTTTGTGGATGTTGAGACAGTTGTGGAATTCTTGTTGCAGGGCTTATGGGAGTGGAAAGGAGGACAGCCCACTCTGTGATGTTCCTGATTTTGAGTCTGCCCGCATGAAGTTGTTGCGCCATGTGTCATTTGTCGATTGCCCTGTAAGTTGCTCAGAGAGTTGCTTGTTTTTCTTTTTTTTTCTCATTTTTATCACATCTCTCTCTCTAAGCCTTTCCATTTGCTGCAGTTATGCTGTGCTGCAAGTGTCACTTACAAAACCCATGGTCTCCTCTTAAACATAGGAGATGGTGTGTTGGATTTGGATTATTCTTACTGTTGTATGGGTATTTGTCTGAAGGGTCACGATATTCTGATGGCCACTATGCTTAATGGAGCAGCCATCATGGATGGAGCATTGCTGCTGATTGCCAGCAATGAGAGCTGCCCTCAACCTCAAACATCTGAACATCTTGCTGCCGTTGAGATCATGAGGCTGAAGCACATCATCATTTTGCAAAACAAGATAGATCTTATTCAAGAAAGTGTGGCCATAAATCAGCATGAATCAATCCAAATGTTCATCCAGGTACAGGGAACTCAATTCCTGTTTTGACAACAGGGTTGCAGTTAGAGATGAGCATGCAAGATATGTTTGGGTGTGGGGTGGTGAGGAAGATGAAAACAGCGGTGATCAAGGTCTTACATGTAACTTGTACAATGTACAATGTAACTTATGCCTTCGTCTCTGTATTTGACACTAAACTCCACCCATTGCCAGAGCTCACAAAGTCAGTTGTGATGTTAGGTGGTCAATGCCATCTTGAACAACACTGAATGTTTGTATGACTTGCTGTTGTTCAAACCACTCCTCACTTTTGTTTTTCATCTTGTTTATCTTTTCTTTAGGGTTGGGTGCTGTTTTTCATGCTTGTCAATTGGCTGCTGTTATGTTGCTTGGTCTGAAATATCCATAACATTGTTTCTAGGTGATGTCTCAGTTCTTCTCAGGTTGACTTAAATCATAATTATGGACTAGTTCTTCTTTCCAGATTGAAATCAATCATAAATAGGGAGCAATTCTCAATACTCATGTAGATACTTCATCTACTGTGATTGTGCCAGGGGACAATTGCAGGTGGAGCTCCTGTGGTGCCAATTTCAGCACAGCTCAAGTACAACATTGATGTGGTCTGTGAGTACATTGTCAAAAAGATTCCTATTCCAGTGCGCGACTTTGTTTCACCCCCCAATATGATTGTTATTCGCTCATTTGATGTGAATAAGCCTGGTGCTGAAGTGGAAGAAATCAAGGGAGGTGTTGCAGGTGGCAGTATTTTGAGGGTATCTTTTCTTCCTGAACTATTGTGCTACTGCAGTGTCTGCCTGCTTGAAACAGTCTGTTATTTTCCAACTGATGGCCACAACTTAGGATATGGAATGTATTCAGGGAGTGTTGAGAGTTGGGCAGAAGATTGAAGTGCGACCTGGAATTACAACCAAGGATGAGAGTGGTGGGATCAAGTGCACACCTATCTTTTCTCGGATTGTATCTTTGTTTGCGGAGAAAAATGAACTGCAATTTGCTGTGCCTGGTGGCTTGATTGGAGTGGGAACCACAATAGACCCTACACTTACACGAGCTGATCGTTTGGTCGGTCAAGTTCTTGGGGAGGTTGGAGAGCTCCCAGATGTATTTGTTGAGCTTGAGGTTATTCCAATCCCACAATGGAATCTGGTCTCATTTTTTTTGAACATGAAGTTTGTGTGATCATCTCAGAAGAATGTTTGAAATGCCTAGGTGTGAATCCTTGTTTAGTCCAACAATTGTTACTCTCTGGATCAGAGATACCAAATATAGACAGACTGTGCAGATCATTCTAAGTGCTTGAAATTGATGTTACCGCGGAATGTGTTTTGGAATTGTGCAGGTGAACTTCTTTTTGCTCCGCCGATTGCTGGGTGTGCGAACCAAAGGCACAGAGAAGCAAGGCAAGGTCTCAAAGCTAACAAAGAGTGAGGTACTCATGCTCAACATCGGGTCAATGTCAACAGGGGCTCGTGTGATTGCAGTCAAGAATGATCTTGCTAAACTGCAACTGACCACTCCAGTCTGTACCAGCAAGGGAGAGAAAGTGGCACTCAGCAGAAGAGTTGAAAAGCATTGGCGACTGATAGGATGGGGCGAAATCCAAGCTGGTGTAGTAATTGAAATCCCACAAGGAGTATAAAAAATTAGTTGTCCGTGAATTACACCAAACAAAGCAGACAAAACAAAGTCTTTCTCAGAGAGAAAATAGTAAGGACAGACGCAAAACTCGGTTAAAGAGACAGAGCAACAATGTGGATGGGACAGGAGTTGCTGGGAACTATTTTTGTAAGATGGAGAAGAAGATTGGGAGTGAGGGTACCTGGATATCTTCTTAGTTGAGGAAAATAAGAGTTGGGTATTGCCGACCATTCTTAGGCTTGGATTGTTCCTTCTGTTTTTCATCTCTGTTAATGTATCTTACATTCCTTCCATGTCTGGGAATTTTGTGACTCTTTACCTCAGGGTTATTTTTACTTGTGATGAGAATGAAGTGTCTTCGCAAATGATATATAGTCAAGGACTTGGCATTTGAAATACATCTCTCACATCCTATGTGCTCTTTAGTTGTCTGTGAGAGTTGTGCTCAGTTCATGTGGGCAACCTCTATAATATCTCTCAATTTGGATGGGTAGGAATGTATAGACAATCCAAAGAATTTTGAAATTTGCTGCTTGTTCATTGAGGAATGGTACGTAAACCCTAAGCCCTTATCCTTGTGTCAATAGTCAATACCTTAATAACTTAAAAAGTAGATTAGTTTAGTTTGATGTCCTACAATGGTGCATCAATTGTGATATGATGTAGATTCAAAACATGTTAGTTGTTGGCATCTAGACCTAGGCTATTTGCTATCACAAGTTTGGCCTATCGAAATTCCTCTTGTTATGTGAACATGACTTTTGTAGAGAAGGTTCTTAAAGGTCCATAGTATGTATGATGTCATCAAATATGAATCTTTGTTTTTTATTCAATTGTTTCAAATTGTATCATGATTTCCCAGTTGCAAATTTTCAATGTTTTTAAACAGAGGGAAAAAGATTGTTCTCTTGCCCAAATGTCAAGATCTTAAAGATTGTTAAAGTGAGAAAATTGCATGATTTTATTTTGTAAAGTTTATGCAAATTGTGAAAAAGAATTTTTTTCTAATTTTGTGAGCCTATATAAATATTTAGCTTCATGTTTATTGTATGTGCCAATTGCATATGGGTCAAGAATGAATCAAAATGTCTATATTTGCAACCATAAATGTGTTTTGCCACATGGGTTAAATGCATTTTAAAAATGTTGGCTAATGTTTGTTCTAAGAATATATGTGGTTTTGTTATACATTTCATATACTTAAAATGTAAACTTATTTATTGAGCTCCAAGGAATCTAAACATTTTTTAAATGACATGTTTCATTTATTTTACTAGTCTTTGGACTTTGAAATATCTTAATTACTTGGTATAACGTTTCATATTAGTTGGGAGATGTAAATGTTGTGAATATAAAACATATAAAATTTTGATAAAAGGATCCCATAAGCTTTTAAGAAATGTAAATGTAACAAAAAAGGTAGGTACAATATTTTCAAATTTGTAATGATTTTTTTTATGCATGTAAAAGGTTATGTATCATTTGAGTCTATTGGAATACTCCTTTTTTTCATGTTCATTTTCAAAGCTTTGACTATTAAAAGATGTGTTAATTTTTGTTTAAATGTTATTTTATGATTGTGTGTGCATAACAAATAAGCTTATCCATTGATGACAAATGGTAATATTTGAATGTTTATGTAATGATGTGTCAATCAAATCATTTAATGCTAACATGACAAAATTAGGACAAACATTGTACCGAACATATATGATGATTTATGTTGAAAGCAATGTGTAAAGGATACACCTATTGTTGCTTCATCAAGTGGTAATTGTGATCATTTATGGCTTATGTGTGGTTAACATTTGTAACTTAACATTGATAATATTTTATGCATTTTATATTGCATGTAACCATGCAATTTATAAATTTGAACAATTGTCAAACATGGGGAAATGAAACATTCATCCAATTGTGTTAACTTTTGCAATGTAATTAATGCATTTTTGTGTATTTTGTTTTGTAAAAAGATGGTGTTTTATCTTTATTAACATCATTTAGATAGTTTGTACATATAATGTTATCATGTTTTATGGAATGTCAACTTGTAAGTATGTGGATAATTGTTGTGATAATTTGTGATTAATTCATTCACTTTATTTCATAAATCATAACCTTTTGCAAAAATCCAAAATATAGGTGTGTCTAGAATTTCTTTTTTGGAAACCTCAACATGTATTGAATCATACTTATCTTTGTAAGATAAATATGATCCATTAATACATGTTGAAGTTAGTTATTTATCATGTGAATTATTCTTTGATTCAAATTTGATTACAATTGAAATAATATTTTGAGAACTTGATGTAGATGTATGAACATCCTATAAACACTTTGGTTTCAAGTGTATTTCATATGTGATATGATTTGTGATTTTGTCTTTCTAATTTTTGGAAACATATTCATCAACAAATTTGTTTTGTTCAAAAAAGGGATGTTAATGATTTCTTGCAAACTTTGTGGAATCCAATTTTATGCTCCAACAAAATTATTCTTTTGATGGTAAATAATTATTATATAAAAATGTGTTGTTGATTATTTTTCATGGTTGTGAGTGAGTATTCATATAAATCTCTAAATCATTTGTGGATGGGAATATTTTGAATTTGTGATTCAATAATGTTAATGTGAATTGACTTTCAAATTTTCAGTTTTTCAATTGGTGCAAAACAATCAAGTGTGAAAAAGTTATGTTAAGGAGTTCATGAGAAAATCAAATTCCACATTTAAACATTATGCATTTTGATTATTTGTTCCGTACATAAATAAATATTTGTAAACATTTTTGATAACCATAAAATCTCCCCATAACCTCACTAATCTAGCAGGTTGTGACATTTTTGCAATATATTCATGTTCATAAAATATTACATCAAGTGTACAAAGTTTTTTAGATTCTATATTTCATTTTGAAAAATGATCATAATTTCAAATTATGCTAAAATATGATAATTGCTCTAAGCTTTATTTTTTTGTATCATAAGCCAAAAAATTGTTCATATGTCATACACATTATGACCACTTACATCTAGTAAATGAGTGTTGAAATTTGAAAAATCTGAACTAATGTTTTGAATTTCTAAAAAGTTTAAGTACCAAATTTTTTAATTATGAGTACTTTTCATATGTGGATGGTAAGTTATCATCATTTCAAAAAAAAATTCGCCAAATTTTCTTTATTAAAAGGATCCTTAGCTTAATATTTTATAAAACTGTTTTTGGAGTGTTCAAGTTCAAAAGTCCTTTATTAAAACCAAAACTCAATTTTTTAAATCAAATGATTGTTTTTTGAAAATTTCAACACTCATATGAATCATTTAAAACAAATTTCCTAAATCAACATGACATTAAAGTGCCATTACATAAATATATTTGAGAATTTTGATAGTTTTTTCGGTCGTCTGACATGATTTTTGGCTTGTTTGAATGTGATCGCACCCACATGAATCATTTAAAACAATGTATATTAAACCACACACCAATATCACATTCAAATTATTGTGATATTGGTGTGTGGTTTAATAAACATTGTTAGAAACTTGCTCTAGAATCTAAGTTTCTAACATGATTTACATATCAAAAAGAGTTAACATAAGTACTGTAATTTATTGGGGAACTTGTTAATATTTTTAAAAACATGTTGCAAAAAGAAATCTTTCAAAAAATCCTTTTTATGAAAAACTCAAAATGTTCAAAAAAGGCCCATTTCTGGTTGAGTCTTTTATCATTGTTGGCTTGTTTGACTATGATCGCACCCATGTTATTTCTCCTTAATTAGACAAACAACAAGGTGTTATTTAACAAATAGGTTATGAAGTAAAAGAAAATCTCCTATATTTCAAATTTATATGCAATAACCAAATAATGATTACACTTTTCTAATACATTATCAAATGTGATACTTGATGATTGGTTGAGAATGTCATGATTTTTTTTTTTAAAAGAGCTGGTTTGAAAATATATACTTTGTTTAAAAATGTAAAAGTTTAATTTTATATGAAATAATTTAATCAAAAGTCAAATTGTGTCACAATTTTTTTGATAATAACTAAAATGACAACTTACAAGGGAAAAATACAAAGGATAGAAATTTTCACAATAAAATAAATGGGATCATGATAACAGTTGCAACCATAGGAAAATCAAAGTTAAAATAAGAATTAATTTTGTCATGAAATATGTTAAGACAATATTTGAGGCATGACGAGAATTTATCACATAAGAACCATAGCCATCATGCTAAAGAATAAAATAAACATCAAAATTATATCAAACTCGTTAAAAAATGTGCCAACCATACAACCATTTCAAACACTATCTCAAAAGTATTTCATTTCAATTCATGATCTGAGCTTTGCGTCATAATTATAGTGGGATTTCATAAAATGTTACACTCGTGGAGACGGGGCATTACATTTCCAAAATGCACAGCATCATTTTTTCCCCCCATATGCCTAGGATATGTTTTTGAAGAAACCAGGAATCTTGAAATGTGAAGAATTGGGTCCACAACTGGACTGGAGGTTTCATCGATTTTCTTAAAATCCTGAAATCGCTATTAACTTACTCCACCACAAGATGCTAAACAATAGAAGATGTTCAATTGCAGAGTAGAACATCCTGCATCCTGCTCTCTGCACCTGAGCAATTCAATATGCACTTGCAACAAGTGCAAAGCTCAATGGGGGAATGTAACATTTTTTTCTCCTGCATTCTGCTCTCTGCACATAAGCAAGCATCATTATACATACCTGGGTATGTATAATGGATGTATTAAAATCTTATATAGCTTGTATTAAGAGCTTATTAAAATATATCAATTATACATTAAAATCATATATCTATACTTTTAAAAAATTCAGGTTGTATTTTAGATATAAATGAACATAATAGAACATAATAGGGCCATACTTTTGATTACAAAAATTGGAAATATTCTATTTACTACAAAACCTCCAATGACTTGATGACCCATGGCTCTTCAATAACATGTATTCTAGAAACATAGCCTTGTAACACTTGTACTTTTGAAAATATGTAATAGGAACATGCCTTTAGTATCCATTCTCATTTATCCTCTTCACCTTATGAAGATTTCAAAAGCCTACATATTCGTCTACCACATCTCGTAGTATAGGTAAGAACACTACATTGAATGACTCTTTCAAGAAAGGATTGTCTATGTCCAAGACTATGGCCTCTTCCATACCTCTAAAACAACATAATTTCGTCCCAAAGATGCCTCCAATAGTGTCTATTCTCTACCCACATATTCCATGTCACACATGTGAAAAATATAATAAGTCCAACATGCCCATTATGTTGCACTTTGATGGGTGATAGGATATCATGTGGACAAAAAAATTACGAATTCCATACCAAAAGCATAAAACAATTATATTTTTATTTTTATGGATGAACTAGGAATGAAAGGGTTTCTTCTCTCAACCCTTGCAACTTCTATGTGCTCTTTGACAAAGATTATGTTTGAAAACAAAATCTAACTTGATGTATGCAAAACTTAACCAATTTGTCATGGGCTACATCACAAACCACAATTGTGTGTAACTAATGTTTTGACAAATGATTACATGGATAAGATGATGATGATGAAACCCTACCAAAATTTATAAAAAGAAAGCACCCAAGAAAGGGAGAAAGAAAGAAACAAGGGGCAAGGACCAAAGTCTAGGGAAGCAAACAACCCAAAAGAAGTTGGCCAATAGGAGGAAAGGGAACCACTAAGAATTGAACCCTCTTCCAGTTGCATGAAGCATATCAATTAAAGAAAGAGGAGGTAAAACATGATAAAACTCCAGCCTAAAAGAACCTTCCCCTGTAGCGAAAGCTTGTCTCAAAATAGGGGCAACCTATGCTCTTTGTAATGCTATTGATATTATTTGTTTATAAAAGGAACGCAACATCATTAAAGGAGAGCCTATGATGCCCTTTGTTGACATGTCATAATAGCACATTGATCAAGAAAATTGTCTGACCTGCTAGTGAAGACATCCAAAAACCTCTATAGCAAGAGGGAGAAACACGTCTGCTGGGTAATGGTTGCATTTGTATGCATATTCCAAAAAGGATTAAAATTGCATGGGTGACAAAGTGCAATACTACAACACCTCTTAGAATGACAACTCAATGTAGATAGTTGGGTTTGGATGACCATACAATTTATGTGCAACAAAGCCATGGCACGTGTGAGGTTGCATTGTGATCTCCGGAGTTGCCTTCTCCTTCTCCATTAGTTGTACTAGTATATTAAAATGATTCTTAAGTTAACTACAATATCATGTCTAGAAATTATGTAATTATGTCTTGCCAAATGAAGATTTGCCATTTTCATTGTAGAATCTAATGTGTAAGGCATATATAAAACCAAGCTAATTGCCTCTTATTTATGGTTATGTTTAGTGTTTTAGTGTAGGTTGTAAATTTCACTAAAATTTAACAAATTTTTAGAAATTCTAAGCTGCATTTTTTCAAAAAAGAAAATAAATTAGCCTTTTATCAATCTTAAATCAAGTTCAACAAATTTATGGTCACAATAAAGTTATATCAACCCACATGCAACTCCACAAAGTTCATTCCTCTAAAATTCTCTTTAAAACCTTGGAATTTACACTGTAAAGTGATAGTCGAGAAGGAAATATGAAGATTAAAACAAATTTCTCTACAAGGATGTAACTACAAAAAAATTCCCTATCACCTTCAAAATTGCCCCCACTAGCCCTAGTTGTAGGTGAGAATCAGCCCTGAAAATACAAAGGAAATAAGCAGAGAAGATTTTACAAACATGATACAATGATGTTCAATATGATGTAAAAAACCCACCAAGAATTATTACAATTTTTTTTCCAGAAAAAGACACATCAAGATTTTGCCCAGTTAGAGTTAAGCTTGTTAATAAAAGCCCAATACAAATAAATAAATAAATATTTATTTATTTATTTATTTATGTCATAAAGTAAAAACAGCTTAAAATTTGTGTACATCACCTAAAATGTTAGTTCATTTTTCCAATGTTGGGAAAATGTCATTTTGGACATAACCAAAGGCTGTGTCCATTCACCCTTGAAATGCTGACCACCTTTTCAATTGGGTGTGGAAGACAAACAAAAAGTTCCAACAACAAAAAACAACTTGTGGAGTTAAATTCTCTTCTTTTGTTTCACCAAAAAAAGACCCTTGCAAAAATCAAACCTTCACAAAAAGAAAAAAAATTGTAAATCCTTGCCGAAAAAACAAATCCAAATTACTTGCATCAAATCCTTGACTAAAAAAACCCAAATCCTTGCAACAAATCCAAATTTCTTGCAACACATCCTTGACCAAAAAAAACCCAAATCCTTCACCCAAAAGAATCCAAATCCTTGCCAAATTATCCAAATTCTCCTTCACAATGAAATCCAAATCCTTGCAACAAATCTTTCACCACAGAAAAATCATTGCAGATTCAATGCAGATTCGTGGCAAATTCATTGCAGATGTTGTTAGCATTTGAGTTGCAAAAATTTCTGGATTCTTTGTGTGTGTGTGTTTTCATGGCGATTTCTGTTTTTTTCCAGACTGTTGAGGAGACGCAGTAGTGAGTTGTGAAGAATTGAGGAGTTTTGGAGTGAGATCTAAAAGAAGAGTAGACAATGGCAGAAAACAAAGCAAGGAAATCGGTGAAAATTGTGGATCCCAAAGATAATAAGAAGAAGAGTGTTGCAGCAGCAGCAGAAGGAGAAGGAAACGAGGAAGGAGGCGATGGAGGAGAAGAACAAGCAACAGAAGAAGAAGCCGCTTCTCCGCCTCCTATACCAGTTCCTCTTCTTCTTCCTCCATCCCCACTACCTGACGAGTATGGCCAATACATTTACAAGAACGTGAAGAAACCTCAAGAGATAGCTGCAAAAAACCCACCTCCAACTCCCCCTCCTCCTAATCCTAAACCTCCAAACCCTCCACCTCCCAAACCTGTACTACTAGTACCCAAGCAACCACCTCCTGAGACGCGGGATCCATCACCAGTGAATGACTTTTGCTTTTGGAAGCGATGGTGGAAGTCTTTTCCAAGCCCAGAAAGCAGAAGAATGGTCCGCGATATCATTATTTGGAAGCTTCCTGTTGCCAAGCTTTTTGCTGTGGGATGTGTGCCTCCATTCGGACGCCAGCTGCTGCTACAAGCACACAAAAACAAAGCACTGCAAACGCCCGGCCGTCTCAAACACAACATTGAGTACTTCCCGAGTATCGTCAACATGAGAACTGGTTGCTTGTGGGCGTTGCACCATCCCAGTCACATCTGGATCAAGATGCCGTCGTTGAACTTCCTGCCTTACAATGTCCGAGCCATGGTTGCTGGAAGCGGAGGATTGTTACTGTTGCATGGGGGAGTGCAGTCTCGGCTGCCACACGAGGAGGACAACGCCGACAACGGCACCACTTCTTCTTCCGTTTATTCTCCTCCTCCTCATGGTCGCGACCCAAAATCAGTGAGACCGGACAAATGGTTAGGGGAACACCCGCCTCAGCCATTGCTTGTGGTTTGCAACCCAATCTCTCGAACCTTTCGTGTACTGCCACCACTGGAGATGGCAATTCACAAGCTTGTTGCTCGGATCACTGTTTCTCCTCTCTCTGATTCCTATATCATTCATCTTGTGGGTTGGTTCCAAACTCCTGCTCAAAACAAGCAGTTTGGAATGATGCTTCCCAAAGTCGCCGTCTATAGCTCGATACAGAGGAAATGGCACTTCCATCCCAACAACAACAACAACAACATCTTCCACCAGCTTTCTCCTCCTCCACTACTTCCAAAGGAATCATGGCGACCTGATTTCTCGCAGCTCAAAAGCGAGTTCAGCTACAGGACTCTTCCGCTAGTTAGGAACTCCAGTGATGGACCAGTTCTTTACGTGCAAGGAGAGACACTAGACCTTCTTACAAACGACCCAAATGAACCACAAGAACAAAAAAATTGGATACCCAATATCATGAAGTACATCTTCCGGAAGAGATTGTGGACTAGGGATTACTGGCCATTGCATGAAACCATGGAAGCTCCTCAGCTTGTGGAATGCAATGAGGTTGTGTACCTTGTGAGCCGGACCTTGGCCGTGCCAAGGACTTTCCACATTTTCAAGCTTGTGGATTCTGACTTGAACCAGACTGAAACCTTCAAAGGTACCATGGAGCTTCTCACAGTTACAGTCATGGAACCTGACATGTACATGCACAGCTTCCCTGAGGACCATCGCAGTTTGGTCATCACCACAGATTACTTTTGTGTTGCAGGACTGGACCGTGTGTGGATACTTTGTCACACAATGCCTGCTTTGGTGTTCTTCAATGTCAGGAAATATGTGTGGGAGTACATGCCTTCCCTTCCCATGTTTGAATTGGGAAGAACAGCTTTGGGGAACTGGCTTTATCAGCCTGCAATCCATGCCCAGGTGTAGAGACTACCAGCCCTTGCAAACTCTCTGCACAAACACAACACCACCACTGCCACAGAGACTATCAGATACGAAAACAACCACAAAATCCTTTTGTCATTTTGGTTCCAGAATGCATCTGAGTGCTTGCTTGCTGAGTTTAGAGACTTTTTGCAAGTAACCACCATTTCAAGTATCTTATACTGACTGTAGAATTCTTATGTAATGCCTGGCTCTGTGTGTGAAGTGGTCCAAATCTGGCAACTCCATTGCAGATCAGACTGAAGGATGGAAGTGGTGTCAGTGTTTTTAGACCAGCAAAGAACATTGAAGAAACTCAGAGGTGACTTCCTCCTGTCCCTAATGCAGGATGAAGAATCAAGGTTAAAATCTGAAGAAAATGCTATTTGTCACTCACAATTTTGTTCAGATCTCAAAGCAACTGACACTATACCACCTGCACACACCCATACTATGTTGGTCTGAATTCCCAAGCTTGCATCCAGCCAAAGCAGAATTTATCACTGCTTTGCTCAATTATTTGACTTTCTGTGTAGGGACGGAGGGGGGGGGGGATTGAAGGGCAGAACGTCAATTGGCCCTCCTTGTACTCAAACTCACCACCCCATAAAAAATATTCTGCAATGCACTTTGGTCTTTGGTTCTTATGTACAAGGTCAAGTAGTAGGCCACAGCTTTTTGCAGAATGACAAACTC
>Ga0209208_10004856_pt1 | contig 18895 bp, 17 predicted proteins | sample S1TSphfallax_3_FD_187694 | JGI IMG/M metagenome (GOLD analysis project Ga0209208, IMG submission 187694) | Host-associated microbial communities from peat moss isolated from Minnesota, USA - S1T2_Fd - Sphagnum fallax MG (SPAdes) (version 2) | ecosystem: Host-associated > Plants > Peat moss >... | reverse complement strand
TTTAGTGGTCGGGAGTCAAACTGCCAGTTTGACTCCCGGCCCTTCTTTTGCCCATAACTTGGGCGACAGATGTCCAAATGCCCAAGGCGAGGGCATTTTCGATATCTACGCTTCAAGACCTTTCCAGTGACACCAAGAACACCCCAATGCGAGGTGTTTTGGGTCCTGCTGTCGAGCTTTGAACATTCGGGAGTCCCGGAGGACTCCAAATCCCCAACTTTTCCAAGTGTTGGGCTTCACCCCCACACTTGGCCAAGTTAGGGTTGCGACAACTGGATTGCATGTCATTTTCCCCCAAAATTATTTTTTCATACAATTAATTTTTTGAATGAAATTTGTTGCAACTTGTTATGATAACCAATTAGAGTTGCCCCAATAAATCAATTTTTTTCTTAGTCATTGTTGAATAAATAGGAATTTGTAAACGTTTGCAGATTCCTTATAAATTCTATGTTTTGTCTTGAAAAATGATGATAATTTCAAATCATACAAAAAAGTGTTCATTGTTATAATGATCAATTTCATGTATCATAAACTAAATTTTTTTTCAATCCATCATGTACATTATACCATATATATGTGGTAAAACACTTTTGAAAATTTGAAATTCTAAAACATACTTGGGTGAAAACACAACAAAAGGAACCAAGTGTGTGCCAACATAAAAGTCTTTTTCCAAGGACTACATTTAACACATCTCATTTGTGTGTTGGTTTATAGCTTAATAATTTGTATTTTGGATACCTAGTTTAACATTGCATGTTAAATATAAATTAAATTTGACTAAAACTTGATTTCATATCATATTATTATGCATTCATGCCAACTATCACATAAATATGAACAACATTTTGTTAAAGCCACATTTTCAAAATCCATAATATTCAAGGTCAAAAGCACTTTTGAGCCAAATGTGCATGTTTGAAAAAAACAAGGATTGTCCACTCTTGAGGTTTGAGTGCTTTGAATAGGTGAAAAAAAAAAAATGATTTGTGTTAAACTTTGAGCATGTAAACTTTTCAATTAATGAAAAATATTCCAAAAAATTATGCCATTCCAAATTATTATGTTTCCCTTGTGATCTTTCAAACATACAAAAATTCAATTTTGAAGAGTGTCCACTCACTTGGTGGCTCCTTTTACTATGTTTTTATCCATTTTTAATTTTCAAAGTTTTAAAATTCCATGTTTTTAAGATTATGAGTGTTTTTTAGTGCCTAATAAATTATTATCATCTATTTATTTTTCACCATCAACTTACTATCGTTATATGAGTCCTTTCAAAGTCCTTTTGTAAAAATGTCTATTTTTAAATGAAACAAAATTTCATTTTCAAAAGTCTTTAACTAAACCAAGACCTAAAATTGGATCAAATGGATTTTTAATTTGATTTTTTCAACATTCATGTGTGTTATAAAAGAATAACTTGCCATGATTACCATGGCAATCAATAAATAAATCTCTAATTATTTATGGTAATTTTTGACATCCAATGGCCCCTTTGAATGTGTTTTGACCCCCTTTGCAAAAGCAAAGAGTTACATTGAGGTAGGTGCACAAATGGGTGGACAATTTTGCCACAAATCCAAAGTCCCCATTTACTCAAAATCTTCAAGATTTGGAAATTAAAACTAGTTTAGTCTAGGATGTTAAGTAGGTTAAACAATTTAAAAGGAGCCTTTTGATTGGTTGCCGTTGGGTGAGTAATTTCAAATTTGGGTTTTTCCAAGAAGTTGTGTGTGTTACATGTATGGGTACAATGTTGGGAGTTGGGACCTACCATTGAACATCTCTCATTCATTGATTGAGTGCATGACTTCATCTCTTTGTTATTTTTGTTTTACTTGAGAACTATCATGATGAGATTTGAAAGGATAATATTTGTGTGAATATTGTATCAACATGTTGCAAACTTTGGGGAGTGTAAAAACTAAGCCACATAAAATAAGGCTTGAAAGAAGGTCTGCATTGTTATCGTATGTACACCCTTATATGGCGAACCCCCTAAAATCATTTTTGATAGATGTGTTCATGTATCTCACAAACAATTTGTTGAGGTTTACAACTTTTGCAACAAAGGCCCTTCTCCAAAAAGTTTGAAGCTAAATAAAGACTGTTAAGAAGAAGAGGTGTAAGAGTTGTTTGGACCTTGTGTGTCTAAAAATGGGTATTGATATTGCTTCAGTGATAATGTGGACATTACCAAGAGCGTAGAAGAAATGTGGATGATAACACATCAACGCACACAAATACCTAACATTCAACTTATTAATAAGCTAGAAGCCATGGGATTATTAATGAGAGGAATGGAAAGGATGTGAATTGAGCATTTTTTGTTGAATGGAAAAGTAGATATCAACTTCATAAGATACATGCACTTGCAACAAGTCAAGGTGGTCCAAAGGTTGTGTTGAAGTTAAAGAAGAGTCATATGATGAAGAAACCATGGTGCCAAAGTTTGGATTGCTTATGCCATGAAGCAAGTTGATGGTTTCACAATGTCCACATCATTGTTGAGGGTTTGAGTAAATAGCAAAAGTTGTTTTTGAAATTTGAAAAAAAATGTTCCTAGTCCACAATGTTCCTTTCTTCAATTCTAAAGAACAAAGAAGAGTGTATTTAGTAGAGAGCTATTGTGCATATTTGACCAAATTGCAAATTGTGATTTGTTATTGCAAAAAACAACTTTGAAGTAGTAGCAAGCTCAAGAGGAGATAGATGCCTAAAACTTAAGAATTTTGGACTTGAAAATTGCAGCTAGCAAGTCTAGAGAGCTTAATAAAGTTCTCTTAGTTTTGCAACCATTGCAATTCAAGTTAGATTCACAACTAGGTGCAGGAAAGGCGATTAAGGGTTTATTTGACATTGCAAAAGATGATCATAAATTGGCATTTGAAAAATCCATTGTTATAAAGCAAGCTTGGATGGCAATAAAGGAAAAACACAAGTCCTACAAGCATCAAATAATGGTTTTTTGTCAACATGTTGGTGCGTAAAATCAACTCCATATGTTCCATCTGCTAGATGGTTATGAAGTCAAATTATTTTGGTTACAAACACCATGTAGACAACTTCAACCTAGCCATATGAAAAACTTCAAATGTCAAAAATAGTGGTAATTCAAAACTAAAACCATGCCTTCATCCACAATGCATGCAACAAATTAAAGACATCATCAATCAATCGACCATGTATGGTTCAACATTTTACATATGGGCTTTGAATATAATTTATCATGAGTTGTAGTTGATTAGCATGGTAGGACATGAATTCAACGATGGATTTTAATTGTCATGTAGGTAGATGTGGAATTTGCATGCAAACAATTATAATAATATCCTTGACTGTACATAACTTTTTCAAACAATTGGTTACAAACATTCAAAATCCTACCCATAGCAAAAGATATTAAGGATAAATTTGATGATATTTGATGATATTTGAGTCATTTGCTATTTTAGAATTGTAGTATAGTTTTCATTTGTTTCAAGTGTTCAACACCTTATCCCTTTTCTTTGTAAATGCCACTATGATTTTAGGAACAAAAGATGTTTTCTTCAACTTGGATGTTTTTTTCATTGTGGAAGTATTACATTTTGTGCATAAGGAATTCATGTCGATATTGCTAGTTTGTTCTATAATAATAATATTAACATTGTTTGTGTGCAAGTTTCATTATGCCAAAAATGCCATTGTATGATTGACTTTATATGATGCAAGTGGGATGAGTGACTAGAAATGGCATAAACGACGAGTCCGAATCAATTACAAATGACATAATTAACTAGTTTAATTGATAAGGACTAATCATAAAATGTCATTTCTAATGTAATGTTTTGTCATGTTACCATTTATTCACATGGACATCTAGACAATATTCAAATTATTGGTTTAAGTTAAAAGAAATAGTGACAAAAGTCATAGCTTCATTCCCAATATTCATGTCTTTGGTTAAGTTGAAAAAATAGTGGTCAAAATTGTAACTAAATATGAAAAGGAACAGATAGAAGATAATGATGGACAAAATGAGATGAGAAAAACAAAAGGAGAATGTGGAGATGATAACATTAAAGGACTTCCACCCAAGGATAAATGTTTACGAGCATCGTGGTTGCAATGTGTAAAATTTATGCATGGAAAAGGGGACAAATAAGATGTAATCAAAAAAGAAATGCCACGTAGATGGCTTAACAACAAGATTAATAGTGAGCTTTTGGTGATCACTGCAATGAAATTGTCTTGGCATTATGTCCAGCACATGATAGATGAAAGGAATGGCAAGTGTAGGGGTGTTATTCAAGGGAATTCATCAATAACATGCCATCATGAAACACTGTCCTACTATTTTGACAATATCATTAGGGATGATGTTGGTGGTGTTGCCATTGGGCTTATTGATGAAAACTTTAAGAAGAACGAACTCCCTACAATAGTAAAAATGGTGATCTCTATCATAATGGTGGTTGTTCACCCTATAGTGGTAAAGTAGCAATGGAAAGGTTGGGGGAAAACTTTAAATGATCCTTCATAGGGGGGACATTGTGAGTGCAAGGGTTAATTATTTGAGATGAAAAGTTTTTTTCACCAAGAATAATGTTTTAGTATCCCTTGTAATTTGGAAAACACCTTATATCCCACCATTGGGTTTTGGGACAAGAATGTAACCATGGATGTAAATTTCAGCCAAAAGTTGCCCAAACTTTTAATTGTGATATGCAGCATCAGAACCCAAAAAATGGTGGTTGGGACATAAATAAACTTTTCCACCTTTGTTTTGATAGGCATTGTAATTGTCATTCACATTAACCATATTAGACTACTCTAAGTGAATCCTTGTTTATATAATGTTTGATATGACGAGTGTCACCATTCATGTTGATACAAATGATCTTACGAAAAAAATAATTAAACCATGTTTTATATGGAACTTGGGTAAGTAAAACTCAAGGTTTAGTTCTATTACCATGACCAATTAAGTACATATGCCCATTTACATGTGCCCGTTGGAAGGTGGAATTTTCTAATTTTTTTATTCTTAAATGTGCCTTTGTCTATCAGTTTTTTTATTTAGACATTTTAAAATTATATTAAAAATTTTCCTTCAAATATTTTCTTATAGATTTAGTACATATTAGCCTTAAGCAATTTGCCATGTATGTTTTTAATTGGGGGATTCCTTACAACAAGCACAACAATCACATTTGGGATGGACAAATATGACAAGGTACAACCACAAACATTTGGAGTCAAAAGTGTGTGATATAATTGAATCCTTTGAAAATATATATTTTAAAAACTAAAAAATTTGAGCTATGTTTTCTTTCTCATTTTTGCCTTCATTATGAAATTTGGCCCAAACCTTTCTCCCTTGTGTCCTTAAACAAGGCATGTACCAACCATTGCAAGAATCAAACCCCTTGCATTTTGTCTCTTGATGGTATGCAAACTGAATGCTTGTATTAAGAAAAAAATTATAATTGTGAAATGAACCTATCTCTAGAAAAAGAATCTATGTTGCATAGTTGAATGGAAATATGACCCTTGTTTTCTTTTCTCACTCGAGTCAAGTGATATAGGTGATTATTTGCTGTCTCCCTTACAAATAATTGTTTTCACAACTTCCCAATTACTAATTCAAAACCCTAATAGGTAGTGTAACCACTGGATTATTATTCTGCATATTTATGTTCAACAAAATGGCATAAATCAATATCACTTTTTTTCCCACCATGGAGCTTCAACACAAAACCTGAAAAAAAATTATGATCCTATGTTGCCACAAAAGCAAACTTGGCCAACCTCGCAATAGAGCAAACAATTAGGTAGTCATCTAATGAACAGGTCCATTATTGATTAGGTCATCACTTGCATGTAGTTTTTAAGATTTTGCAATTTGTCATTATTTCAATTTCTTTGTTTCTCATTTCACCCCCTATATCTCATGAAGCATCATTATTTTCATTTATTGCAAAACTTTGGACTTTTTGGGACATGTGGCAGGATTTATGGAAACATATCTGAATGATTGAAATTTTTTGAAGATAACTAGAATCAATTGAAGTATGTGGTTTAAGCAAATCAAAGTGAGTCCATGGGCAAATGGAGCACGCGGAATGAATGAACAATTCAAAGTTCCACTAGGCAAATTTCAACTTTGTTCATGTAACTTTATTTTGGTTGTAAGATGTGAAGGTGTGCCATCTGCTATTTTCTTTTTTATAAAATTCATGAAACTGCACTTGTTAGTGTGTGCAAATTCAGGACACAACCTTTCATGACAATAACCGCAATTGTGAGAAATTTCACAATGACCTCCTCAAGTGAGAGTTCAGAAATGCAGTAAGAATCTGGTGACCCTCAGGGATCAGTTAAAATAGTTTTACTAAGCATTTTTCATGCAGGTTCAAATACCAAAGTCACCAGAGAGAGACCAGGAGGGTACAGGAAGCAGGAGTGCATCAAACTTCAAGTTCAGAGGAATTACTTTGTAGCACTCCTCTTGCTAACTTAAGTAGAAACTTATACAATGCCTTTTGTTGCCTACTGGGTGGGTTACTTGGGAGCTTTGGTGACCTTACAGTTTCATTACCTCCATTTTCAGAATGGGATTCTTCAAGAGCTGACTTCATGTCCTTTGATTGTTGTGCCTCCCGAATAAGCTTCCTCAACTCCTGTGAGAGGCCAGATTGCAATTCAGTGCCACAACTATCTTGATTGGAATTCTTTCACCCAGAGTGTGCTAAGGCCAGGAAAAGATGCCACTCTAATATGAGAACTGCAAAGAACTCAATCTCTGAGGATGAAATGGATCCTCTCAGGTGTGTAGAATGCTCATCTTTCAAATAAAACTAAGCTCAACAAGAAGAACAAGTTGACTATAATATGTATCACCAATGCATTAATGCACTATCTTTTGTAGTCCACAAACATAGGATTTGCATGATGGCCATGGAGAGGTGTTGTGTATAGGTAGCTCCTTATGCAACTGTATAACCATGAATTGTAGAAGATTGAGATACGCTTGCCCCTCAACTTCTGACTCGAGGCCACATGGGAATTGTGAAGCTGCATGCTAGTGGGAAAGATGCAAAATGACAGCTTGTCTTGAGGTGATTCAGAGAGATTGACAATGACCAGGAGAAGTATTCTTTCTGCCACAGAGGCATTTTGTAGAAGTAGCAAACAAACAGTTTGCTGCTTCTTAACTACCCATCTGGTTTGGTTTAATGCCCTTGCAAAAGCAAAGAGTTATGTTAATTTGTTCTATTGTTTTGTGGGGCACACACACAAAGAAAGCAGATCAGGTAAACAAACAGGTCAACAGAGTGTTAAAAAAATAGTGAGTACCTGTCGATCTAGGTAGACATCACCAGAATATGAAAAGACTTCATGTGTTACAACTTCATCTCCACTCAAAAGGCCTTCTAGCCAACGGCCTGCTGCCTTCTGTGCTGCCATGTCTTCCTGTGAAGCCACAAACATTCACCTGTTAAAGATACCAGTCCACTGAGACAATACATCTCAACCTCTTTTTCCCCTTGTAAAGTTTGTTAAGCGTCTGTACTCGGATATGTGGAGAAAGCAAGTCAAATTTCCTGAGATCTATCTGGTTTCACATACAGAAGAGTTTGATGTTAGATGTAGCACCTGGGAAATCTTGGCTGGAATGGTCTCATCACTAAAATCTAGTTCATTTGGCCCATTTACTGGAGATGAATCAAAAGTGCTAGGAGGATCACCACCCTTCCCAGCCTTAAGAACAAGGTCCATCAAAACAGGGTCCACATCACGAAGTAGCCCCCCTGCAGTGGCAAAACCACAAGTCAACACACCCAATGCTATTTGTAAATTTCATTCTGAATGAGCAAGAGCATAAAACACAATTACATTGCCAAAAATTTCCCCAGACATATTTACACAACAAATATAATGATTTCTCTGTCTACTCCTTGGAACCAGAATGGTCATAGGTAAATGAACAAAGGCAATCTGAGCACGTACATACCTATGTAGTTAAACTGTCTCCGCTTTCCATTTCGTGCCTTTGGGCTCAAGGCCTGCCACATAGATAATGCAAGGATAGCCCCTTCCATCAATAAAATTAAGCATCACTCAAAGATCACACAAGAAATCTGTTTCAAGTTTTGATATGGACAACCTTCCCTAAATCGGAGAAATCGAAGGAACCAACACTAGTTAATCTCCCTTAGCTGTGTCTTTCAAAGGCTCAATTCATTACATTATCATTGTTTGAACTACCACCATCGCTAATCTTGAGCTCTTATAGAAAATTAGCATTGTAGAGCTACCTTCACCAGCATGATAGACTCATAAACTTCATCTGACAGCTTTGCCCACCTGCAATTTCCATTCCAAGGGTAACAAACATTGTGATGAAAAAGAACAAATCAACTCCGCAAAGCCTGATTCCACATTGGCCAGCCATCCACATCAGTTTCTCTCTTTTTTGCCTCAAGAACATGCAAACCTGATGAGAGCAAGGGGAAATAACATCAACATATCCACAAAATTGCAGAGAAATCTCCACAACAGCAATTTGAAGATAAAATGATGACAACTGCAGTCATAACCTTATGAGAGTCTCTCACAAAGTGTCAGGCTATCACCTTCGTCACACAAATAGCAGTGACACACTTGGATGACTAGCCCTGGACTTCATCAGCTTCCAACCATAGGTGGAGAGCTAGAAAATCATACACCCAAAATCTGAGCAAACCATTATACAAAAAATTGTGCCCTGTGTCCAGTGTTTCTGTCGCCTTTCCAGAAGCAACAGGAAGACTCAGTCATCATGTTGGATACCACTCAAGAGACATAGCTAATCAAGGGATACAAGGTCTACATCCACACAAAGAAGCCCTGATTCACAAGTGCATGGCAGTTTTGCTTGTGCACCTCCATTGATTTCATTGTGTGATATGTTTCCAATTTCAAACCAGTGGTGAAGACTTGAACTCAGCTTTGATCAGCTTCTATAGCTGCTTCACCAAACATGAGACATGAGCAGGAGCCAAGAAACACCAACCTCACAGCCAGTTGCAGCTGAGTTTGCGACAGAGATGCAAGTTGAACGCCCCAGTGTCGAGCTTGCAAGGATCTCCTTTTACTTTGACCCTTGCTCTCCTTGTCCTCACTATCCAAAGAGTAGTCTTCATCATCAGCATCATCTTCTTTCTCAATGCCACTACTAGTGGGCTTAGCAATCTGCACTGCACTTGGCTGTATCTTCTTCTTTCTTCTTCCCTGGCTTTTGCCTGCAGTTCCTGTGTGTAATTCCCTGGTTTTGTTTGCAGAAGCAACAAGCACTCAGTGAACATTTCATATCACTACTGCCTTCCAATCTCTGCTATACACCATATGTATAGAGTCTATCTCTCAGCAGAAGCATGTTGACAATCCCTACACATGCAATAAGCTTGTGCACCACTAGAGCTGCTACAAAGAAAGCAAAGGCGAGCTGAGAAGTGAACCAGTACCTGAAGCTGCAAGGAGCTCCTGCAAACGCTCTCATCAGATATGTGCAGGTAAGAATGTCATCCGAATTGCGGCTGCAGCCGCGCAATGCTCCTCGACATAAGCTACTGCTAGTGCAGCCAAAGCTCGTATGCAGATGCACAGGCGTGGAGCAGGAGCCAGGCAGCATAGCCTTGAGGTACAGATGGCTGGGAAGAAGCGTGAGCACTGACAGATGCTGGTTGCTGGATGGCCTCCACCACAACTGCTTCCCTACATGCAGCAGCATCCCTGCAACCCTAGTTTTCTCCCTGAAATCGCCACACCTGTTCCTTCTACAGGTCTTGTTTCTTTCCTTCTGTTGCAAGAACTTCCTCTGCTCATTTCTCAGTTTCGATGCAAACAGAGAAACAAGCAAACACATCCATACCTACTCACACAGCCGAGAAGAAAACCCTCGTGATCCTTGAACCCTAAGAATGTCGCTTGATAATTGCGTTTCTCGCTCTTCCTGTGTGTGGGTGTTTGTTTGTGTCTACGTTAACCTGCGATTGTTGCCGTTGCTGCATCAAGCACATGGAGCTTGTGTGTGCGAAAAAAGAAGCTGGCTGCAACGGCACCGGGGTTTGATAGCCATGTGTCTTGATGGAATGCAAGGCTTGGGAGGTATCGCATGGCTGGGCAAAAATGTAAGAAGACCATGAAAGGAAGTTTTTTCAGCAAATGTAGCAAGAGAGTATAAGGATCCAAATTGGGTTTTCTTCAAGTGGTCACATGCATGTGCTAGCTTGTAGCCATGCAGGCCTGGTATCCAGAGGAAAGCCTGCAATTCCTTTTGAATCCATGAGGTCAGTTTTGTGGTATTTCTGGAGAAATGGAGCATTGTGCTTCTTCTTGGGCATGCTGACCATGTGGATGAAGCACAGGATCTGATCAAGGGATGTGTGCTGTGAACCCCAATGCTGCTTTGTGGTGGGCCTTGCTTGCCACTTGCAGATTTCCTTTCGATATTGGACATGGGAGAAACTGTTGCAAAACATGTTGAATTAGACCCTGGAGATACAGTGGGTTTTGTGCTGCTATCACACAAACATGTATGCCCATATGTATTAGCAGAGCTGTCTTCAGTTTTTCCCGGGTGACAACTGGGCCAAAAACCAGAAGGTATGTCAAGGTGAACGAATCCCAAGGAACTGTCATATAGCATGTGCTGACCTGAGGAGCCTTATGGCAGCTTCCATGACATTCAGACATAACATGGTCTTTGTGGTACAGGGGCTACAATATTCTCAACGTAGGTGTTTTGGGCACACATCTCTTGCTTGTTTGAGTTGCAGTCCAACAAGATTGTCTTCATCATAGGAGGAGGCAGGTCACTGGTTACCAATCTTCAATTCTGTCAGTATCGCTCCTTGTGTGCTACCTTTGGTTTCGAGTTGCAGAAGAGGATGATCTTCCAATACCCAGCAAGTCCCTTGTTCAAGACTGATCTTCACTGCCTTTTTTTGTCTCTAGTTATCCACTTGTTTTGCAAAGTTTTCATCAGCCTTCGCAGACATCAACAATCCCCTGGGTTTTTGCCTACATGATGCTGATCAAATGGTTGCATGATTATGAGAAACTGTGGTTGTAGAAATGCAGAGCAAGGAGTGGAGTGCTGAATGTAGAGCTTGCATTAGCAAAGATAGTTGTAGTACCTGTTGGATCAGGGGAAATGTGAAGGATGAGTCTCCAGCTACTGATTGTCTGTGGTGTGGGTATTCAGACCTTTTTTGGATGTGGGCCTGCAAACAAACTTGTTCAGCATTCAAGGACATCTTCTCCACCTGTGGACTCTGACCTTTCTATCTCAGATTCATCCATATGCTTTTGTAATCTTCTCTGCACATCTTCTTTCTCTTTCTTGAGTGCTTTATTCCTAAAAGTAGAAGGCAAACCATCAACTCCAGTCTCCTTCCAATGTGTGACAGTTTGGAATTCAGGAAGTGAAAAAACTGGATGTTTAAAGTGAAGTGTACATTTTGACTTCACTAGAAGTCAGTTGATATGTTAATCATTTTTATCAGTTTCAAATAAGAGAAAATCATAGCTTCTCACTCACATTTGCTGCTGATGTTGTATCATCCACCTGAATAAAATTGACAGTAGTGAGGTGATCACTATGCCACAGTGTTGCAATTCTTCGAAGAAGATCCCATGCTCCTTCCACATCCTGCTGATGAGCTCTCATTGACCCTTGAGCAGCCTGCAGATGAAGCTTTTCCTTTCTTACCACATCAAATTTGGCCACATGAAGACTAACTAGCATCAATGGGCAACCTTCTTCCCCTGCCCAACAATACAAGATGTAAAATTCCAACAACTGTCAATTGACGGCAGGGAAATCAATTTTCAGGTAAATGAAATCTTTGACCTCTCTATGAAAGAAAGAGAATGATTGCTGTCTGCAACTGTAGAACATGTTAGCTTGAGATTGCAAAGGATTCAAAGCAAATGCAAAGAGTGTGGTTACACATGAGATATGGCATTTAGAAGATTAGATTTGTGACTGTGGCAATCATGTTTCATTATGACATTGGGCAAATCCAAAATTTAGGGTTTGAGATATTGCATGAGTTTTCAACCTCCTACTCTGTGGATTTGGTAAGAGCAATATGGAACCTACCAGTGTAACAAGGCAATGTTTGTTTGTGTCATCTTGGATCCTGTTGTTGGCTACTGTTGCCAACTTGCTGCAATGCCTGCTCTACAGTACAGAACTTATTTCTGATTTACCTTTCTCAGTGCTTCTTCTGCATCCAACAGTTGCTCGAACTTTTTAGGCATCACCCTTTCTCTCTCCCTTCCAGTTTCCACTAGCTTCTGCTTCACCCAAATAGGTCATGAATCCCTTGATGGAACCCAATGAACTTTTGACAACCATAAATCAACATGACCCAGGAACAAGTACTGCAGCTTGAGTTCCTTGTGCCTGGAAACAGAGGAGTGCCCTCTGGCGCCGCTCTTCCCATATGTAAACATTGACTTAATTTGGAAAGCACCTACTTGTAGGACCTCTACAGATTTGTAAAGACTTAAGAGACCTGCCAAAAACATTCTAGTGTTCACAGGAGGGTAGGTTTCACAGAAGCAGGACTGTGCTCAGCTGCTGCATTGAGTGGCCCCTTCTTCTGGTAATGCTCAGGTCCTAGGGCCTTAGCTTACACATAAGGGAATTACTTGCAAATACAAATGCAAAATTCGGTCAATGGTATAACAATGCTTGAGATTTCTTAACTCCAAAGAAGCACTGCAATTAAATTTCAATAACCTATATGCATTATGCTAATTTATTGCCAATCAATTAATAAGAATTCAAGGCACTATGGAGCCTCATCATTATTACCACTCATTATATATGAGCATTACATAGCTGGAGTTAGCAGGTTGGAGACAAATAGGTAACCAAGTTGGATTGGACAAAAGAAGGAAGCCAAGTGGGATTGGAAAAATGAAACAAATGGATGAAACACTCAAGGGACAAGAGCACTTGTACAGTATTTGAACTAATAGCTGAGTAACTTCATCCACATCACAAGTTCTTTGTGGAATTCTTGAAGCATAAAATGTAATTGATGGGCTATCAACTTAAGCTTTGCATTGCTACACATTACCAGTGGCAATCAACTAATGGAAAAACTAAATTGATATTGCGCAAATTAAATTCCATTCGAATCAAGATATTGAATTACATTGCATGTAACTTGAATTTAATTCAAGTTTAATTGAATTGAATTCAAATTCCTAAAATTAATTCAAGCACATTCAAACCCTACCCATTTTATGATGGCTGCCCACTATTTTGTTGGGGTGTCACCTCACCCTTCTCGCCCACCATAATAGTGGGCAACCCACGAGACCAACTCAAGTGCCAGGGCACAGGAAGAGAAACTCCCTCATGCTTAGCCATGCTCCTGCCTGCCATCCCAACTTACAACGGGGCGGTAGATTCCTCTCTAGGTTGAGGAAAATTAAGAACACATGGAAATGCCCTCCCATTATTTGATTGCAGTAAATGAGGTTGGAACAGTTGGTGGGTGGCTTTCATGGCAATGTACCCTTACCAAAGCTTGTTATGCAATCTAGGAATCCTTAAATGCCTAGGACCCCTTGAAAGCACTTTTGACCCTCCATAAGTTAAGGGTTTTAGTTGGGGACTAAAAGGTGGTTGCAGGTTTCGCAGGAAAATATGATAAAAATTTAATCAACTTGCCCCCACAGTTTATTTCTTTGGGACAAAACAAAGAAACTTCAAATAGAAAAAAACATCCAAATTTGATGAGAAAAGAACTTATTTGATTTAGGGTAACTTAAAGAACAAGTTGGGCACATTTGGAAGTGGGGATGAGGAAAGGCCAAATTTGTTTGGTGAATTTTTTTTGCCTAAACCCTAATCCCGTGGAGCCCAAAACAACAATATCGTGTTAGTTGGAGCCTGCACCTATCTGAAAAGGAGTAACTTCAACTCCTAGTTCAGCACCATTCTTCAGGTGATTCCAAGGCACCAAGTGCCAACCCACCCCTTAACACACCTTTGTCGTATTCCTTCAAAAAAAACATGCCCAGAAGAGTAATTTTAATGCTTGAGTGCTACAGCTCCCTCCAAGGTCCGATATGTCAAGCTAGTCCTCATCCACCCCCACACATTCAAGCACCCTTGTTGTCCAGTACTTTTGGGAATTTCTTGGATTATGAAGAGAATTGATCTCAACTGAAGTTGGAAATTGAACTTGGACTATATACTCAGTACCCCTTACAATTTAAGTCACTCCAGCAATGATAAAGATTATGATTGTAGTCACAGTGCACACAGTTAAGCTCCTTCCAGTCAACCGCTTCACTGGTACCCTTCAAATATGCAAGGAAAATTTCTCTTGCTCAATTGATTTGCAAAGTTACCAAAAAATCAATGGAATTGTCTTCTTCTTGGCTTAAACATATGATTGTCAAAAGATTAGCTTTAATTCAAACCTTGTAAAACACCAAAAACATCATCACCCAAAGGACATTCTCCAATTTATAATAGATTATCAATTCTTCTCATTACTTGTATGTCTACTTACAAAGTTTTAAATGTATAAAGTAGCACAAATAATTTTACCATAATTCAATTTAGTATAGCATCAAATCTTGAAGGTTATGTACAGCCCATAGTGTCTTTAATCATTTTTTAATTTCACGAAACTGGTAAATTTCTGTTGAAAAGAAACATTTTGCCAAGTTTTTCTTCAAAAACATTTTACAATACAATGCAAATTTTCCAGCAAAAACTTACTGGTGCAACATGTAATCTGACCATTAACCCATAACGGTTAAGGCAGCCAATTTTAGCTGCAGGCCAAACTTTGACCAGCCATTCCAGCCAGATCCTCTAGGCAAGCTTTAATGCCAAATGAAGAAGTGCAACTTGACTGCCTGGTAATGGGCAGTTTACACGTGAGCTTTTGGGCAGTGGTCTGGTGAAATCTAAAGTCACTCATTGATCCATTATGATGAGGGATCTCCCTTTGGGTTGAAATTAGAGTAGTTTGAGGCCACAACCCGAGAAAATGGTAGTGTGGGTGAAAAGTCCAAATGGGATCCTACATGGTTGAAGTGGATAATGTTGTCTTAGGCTCTAAGGGAGTTTTTCGATTATATTTGCACATCTCAATTGTTTTGAGGCCAAAGGTGCAACTGTAATTCATATTTTCTTTAGATTGCATAGTGCAAGACTAGAGTGATGTTGTTGCATGGCATCATTTTTTATTCCTCCCCTAGTGGTGCCTTCTCCTACCTGTTTGATCGGGGAAGGCTGGGCCTACGAAGATTAGGACTTGGTTTCGAAGATTTTTTCTTGGCAATTGAGAGGGATTTCATGCGAAACTTTTGTTGTTGCGCACACAAGCCTTAGTGATTATTTTACTTTGGTCTCCCACTTTCACTTTCAGATGGTGCTTTTCCTCCAAAGGTTTGATCCCTCTCTTCCCACTTAGGCCCCCATCATTTTTGTCAAAGTTTAACCTTCGAGCGAGCAAGGCAGTATGTTCATGCTTTAAAAGCCTTGGTCCCCTTAGCCTTTGCTTCAATCTCTTCAAAGATCATTATTTGTTTATATGCTTTTCATCCTCCATATTCATTTTTGCCATGCTCATATTCTTTGATGGAGTTCTAGCCAAAAGCAAATTTGAATTTTTAAAAAAAACATGTTCAAGTTGGCATTCATCCATTTGGTTCACCTTTCACTTAGGATACCAAAAATGTTATTCTACGATTGGTCCTTATCAACTATATTAATTGTTTATGCCATTTGTAGTTGATTCATACCTAATGTTTATGCCATTTTAAATAATTTATCCATTTGTAATTGTATAGAAATAATCATATAATAGCATTTTCTGGTGTAGTGTGGTGGGTTTTCAAGCATGGTATTCAAGCACCTTCAAGATATATTTGACCCAAAGGACGTTGTTAGCACCTTTTCCTAGTTATTTTTAATTTATTCTTATGTTGTTGCAAAATGTATCATTGGGAATATAGCTAGGCCTTTGGTGCTAGGAGGTTGTAAGCTTTGGCCAAGCTTTCTGGTGGCATTCAACCAATAATAGTAAGTGAAATTTTATATCAATTGGTGAACACAACCATTTGCCTTTAGTTTTGCAATTCATTTTGAGCCCACTTGTCCCCCCACCAATTTAGGTCATAATTAGGGGAATTTGTGAAATGATGATGCATAATATTCAAGCAACCTTAAATGTTCATTTTAATTACGTGGTGTTACAAATACACATTGCAAATGTTGTCAACATTGTTTCCTGTAAGGTTATATTCCAAAAGTTATATGCTACAGGTGGGTAGTTGTTTTAATTCTTTTTTTTTTTGTTCATTCCTTTTATGCCCCATAATTCGTTCTTTTTTTTCGTCACCACTCCCCTCAAAATGATTTGTCTATTATTCAATCTCCATTGTCACACATCAAGGGGATCCTTTGGGTGGTCCTTTTTTCACCTTAGTTCATTTCCACGCTATTTGTAGCTCAACTAGTCTTTTTTTATTTTGTTTGTTTCCTTTCATTGTTGATGACACCCACATCATTACTATTTTAGTTGTATTTCAAGTTTTTCATGATTTATCTTCCCAATTCAATAAGCCTTGTGGTTCAACCCCATAAATGTGTTTTTTAGTTTTTTTTAAGTTGCTTTTGGGGTTTTCTCCTCCATCAAGTTTTAGTATCCCTTTTAAGGGAATTAAGGTTTTGGGTGTTCTTTTAGGATCCTTTTCCTTCACATATTCTTTTCTTTAGGATGCTTTGGACGATGATGTTCAAGACATAAATGTCTTTCCTAGGTTGGGAAATGTGCATGTGGCATTTGGGGTTCTCACTTGTTATTTTGCTTATAGGCATTATTACTTTTTTGTTTTTTCCCCATTCCCATATTTTTAGCATCAATTACCTTCCTTTGATTTAACTTTCATTTTTGTATTTGGGAAACTCATAAGGCCAAGTTATTTGAAAATGTCCAAAGGTTCCCATAGTTCATTGGCAAGCTTTTTTTCCCATTTTTAAAGGTGGGATATGTCTTGTCTTTATGAAAGTTATTGCCCCAACAACGTATTTAAGGAATTGGGGGCTTGTGGCCCCAACTATTGTATCTAATTTTTTGCAAGATGACCACCCATTTTTATTGGGGTTTATAGGGGCTAGTAATTCAAGTGCATTTCCATTCTATGGTCACCTTAGGTGGATTCATCATGATTTTTTCCTTCCAACTGATTATGCTTACATCCTTATATTTAAGTAACTATTAGGGGAAAAAAAAACATCTTCAATAGAACATTTTAAAGAGTGTGCATGAATTCATTTTCCAACATCATTTTAAAAGAATTCCAAATTGTCATCGCACTTGGTTGAAATCTTGCATAGGCCCAAATTCTTTTGTTTGGATTTTTGCCCACCCAATCATCCCATCTTTTAAGATGGCTTCTAACATTTTTTCCTTAGCACTATGCACCAAATTAGATTTCTCCCATCCTACTTGTGATTTTTCTTAATGCATATGTGGTCAACCTATAGATTTGACATGGATACACATATTTCATTATTCTCATGGGGAAGAACACACTACCACACATGATGTAATTTGAGATTCTTTTGCTTCCGTTGCTAGGGATGTCAAGTTCCATGTTTTGTGCAAACAAATTCATGTTTCCTTGACACCATTTTTCTGATCATTGTGGTGACAAGCAAATATTGTGTTTATAACAAATGGTATCTGCACCTTGGCAAACGTAGTCATTATTAACTCAGCTCATGTAGATCTTGTTTTGTGAGTTGTTTTTTTTCGATGAATGGTCGGGACAATTGCAACTCAGACAAAAGTTGTGTCATGTCGAAATTGACACCTTGAAAATGATGTCATCCTTTTAATAGTAAAGATATTTGAATGTTTACACTAGCAAGTGACCAACTTCTTTCATCAATGAATCAACATGGCATGGTTGATGAAAGGTTCTAAAGCTCCTCTTTTGATTCTATGTTCATTTTATAAACAAAAAATGTCAATGACTTTTTAGAAAGTTCAAATCACCACTATCTTACAACAGGCAATTGTGATAGCAAGAAAGGCCTCTTCTAAGCTTGATGTGCTTCTAAATTTTTCACTCATCTCCTTGCACAAGTTGTTTCGTACTATTGGTGATGGGTTTAGGTCCTAGATTTCTTGATTTTTCCTTCTAGGGCTCCCCATTGTGCATTCTGCACTTTTGGGTGTGATCTCTTGTTTGGACTTTGATCCTTCCTTTTTTCTTTTCTTGTTCCCTTGCCATGTGTTTTTTCTTTAGTTATTTATTTTCAGGCCTAGATACCTTAAAGAGGTGGGCTTGATGGATGTAGCAGCAATCCATGGCAACCAAAGATTCAGAGCCAATCATTTATAGTATTTTATTTTTAATTTTTCTGACAGGTTAAGTTGGAAGGAACTTTTGGTGGCTCTCACACCTCCCCTAAAAATTACTAACCCTGACAATTATGAGGTTTCTTATGGTCTTTTCTTTGGTCCAATTCAAGTTTACAAATAGAACAAGGGCTCTTGGGCCATGGCTACATTTGTTCGATTTGTCTAATCACCTTGATTACCCATTCATGAAAATTGTAACTGAGTACCATGAAGAAACTTGCACATAAGATGGGCTGCAGTGAATCAGCACCCACCAATGCATCATCCACTGGATGCCTATTATTACTCAATTATGGATGAACCTCAACTGAGTGAGTAAATGGTTTCACCTTGGTAACCAATTCTGTAAGAAATAGGTCTCATATATAGGTAAATAGGTAGGCAAGTAGATAGTTTATACATAGGTAAGGGATGTTTTCACTACCTACTAACAGCCTGCTTGTGCG
>Ga0209208_10004855_pt1 | contig 18896 bp, 12 predicted proteins | sample S1TSphfallax_3_FD_187694 | JGI IMG/M metagenome (GOLD analysis project Ga0209208, IMG submission 187694) | Host-associated microbial communities from peat moss isolated from Minnesota, USA - S1T2_Fd - Sphagnum fallax MG (SPAdes) (version 2) | ecosystem: Host-associated > Plants > Peat moss >... | reverse complement strand
ATTTTTCCATATTGCTCAAGTGACGTTCATCCATATACTTGGCACTATTCAAAGTATGAAAGTACAAAATCTTAAGCAGCCTTTCATGTCCCAAGCAATTGTGACAATTTTTGGCGAATCTTTTTTTTTTTGGGAAATTTGTTGAATTTTCTTTTTAAAACGGGGAATTTGTGACAGAATTTTTTTTCAAAATGGCAAAACTTCATCACCAAAAGAGTCGCTGAGTAAATCTAAAGGCAAAGGAAATGGGATAAAGTGAGGTGCTATTGGGAAAATGTTAGGGAACACATTAAAAATTGAAGGAACATGTTGGGGGAACACATTGAGAACTTAGGGAACATGCTGAGAACCTAGTGGGAACATGACAGGAATACAATGGCTTCAACAAAAATCCAAAAAGGGAGACAAATGTACTTCCAAAGGAGGAATTTGCCCATTCTAATTACAACATACCCTTGGTCTTGTCAATGTAACTTTTTCTTCATGCCACATGTCACCATCTCATGCGAAAGTCATAAAGAATCAAGGGTCCGAAGAGGAGTTAAGGTTTGAAGGCTTCACCCATTGCTTTGGCATGACAGCTCTTCAGAGCTAAATGACATCCTTACATTTCTCAAGTTTTCACCATTAGTTGTGTTTTCATCTCTAAGATATATGAACCTTAAACTGTCAGCACCTTAAAATACACACCTATTTTTGCCCGTTGAAGGATGGGATATATGGCTTAATCTACTTAACTAACTAACCCTAATTATTCATGTTCATAACATATTTAGGGTTGAAGGTGGGCCCAAATACCAAACTGAGTATACATAAAAGGATTAGCAACTATTCTGGTGGCGAAAGAGCACCAATGGTTTGGACATAGAGACTTGACTTGCTTCTTAATTTAATAAGTTATCAGTGTGACCTGTACCATTGGCCCAAGTGTTACCACGTCCTCAACTGATTTTTGCTTCCAAAACCTGGTGTTTTGGAAGTTATTTGAATTTTCAGTGCAGAAATCAGTTAAAAATCAAGATCTCCCACATTCTGGATCCAAATCTTACCAAATAAATTCCATTAAATCCTGCTCATCAAGATCCAACAACACCAAAGACACATTCCAATTCCTCTGAAATTTTCAGCTATGATTTAATTTTATTTTCAGTGAAGAAAATCATCCAATATTCAAGAACTTTTGCACCACAAGTCCAAACGTCATGGAACCAAGCCCATGCACCCCTCCTTGTCAAGAGCTTTCCAAAGACACCAAGAACACAATATGAAGCATCCTGGTTTGGTGAATCTCATAGTTACAAAACAAACTACCTTCCTTCATAGATAGATTACAAAGCTTACCCTCTAATTAATTTCACATTATTATGAGATTTTTTTCTTGAACTAATTAGAACATTTTCAAGGCACAATAAACTCGATCAAAAGAGACATTCAGTTATGAATGAAAAGAAAACCAAGCCATTTAAGGCACATATAAAAAATTTACACTAAAGAAAAACTGGCAATTTATAAATGGTAATTGCAACTAGTTTTTAGTCGCATACATCGTATGCACCTAAACATCAATTAATCATTTTGAACAAGTCACACGTGTTTGTAGTTGTAGACGACAAATGAATCAAAATCAAAATATACATATCCATCCATATGCCAACCGTATGGTCTATGTAACTAGCATGCGATAAACATGTGACTATAGATTTCTTTAATGAATAAACAATTCACATTATATATAGTCCGTCCATCCAAAGTTGTCACATGTCATGTGCAAAGATGAATGACATCTCAAATTTTAATACTCATGGAAATTAATTTTAGCCGTCTTTTTCAACAACCCCAATGGTGCCATGTGTCCTAGGGTTAAAAGGTTTTTGTTGATTTAAAACCAACCAAAAGTAAATCTGAACCATCTATTTCAACGACACATATTCTGCCATGTGGCAGATTCAAATGTCATATATCAAATTTTAAGGCTTTAAAATTTCTTTAAAAAAATTTGGGCATTGTTTTTTAACACCAATTCTACCATGTGGACTTTTCACATGGCCTTTGGATTTATAAAATTAAAAGTCGTTTTAATAAATTTGGGCTGTCTTTTCTTACAGCCTCATTTTTGCCATGTCACTACAAAGGTTGAAAGTCAATTTTTTATGTTTTATTTGGTGGAAATAAATCTAGGCCATCTTTTTCAATAACCCTAATGTTGCCACTTGTCATGTTCAAAATTGATTTGGATTTTTCCACAAGCCAAATTTTCTGAGTTTCTTATTATTTTAAGGTATTGGACACATTGCTAAATGGTTTTAGGGTTATGGTGAGTTTATTGGTTTAGGGTTATCTAAGGTTGAATGATATTTAATCTAGTAGGCCACATATTCAAAGACATGGATCAAGGTTTATGGCCTAAAATTACAATAAGAATATGGACTAAATTACACAAATGCACAATTAAGTTTTCTTATCTTAAACTAAGTGTTTACCTACTTATGCAAATTGCTACATAAGAAACCAAGTGTTTGAAAATTCATGCACACAAAATGGCACTTAATCCAACCAACAAAACAATGCTTACAAGAAGCACCTGTACAACAATAATTCACTTGGCTAATATAATGTTTTTTCCTTTCCAAAGAAGGTTTGCTACCCATTACATCTTTCAATTTCAATTAGGGTGCATCATCATTTTGGTTTAGCAATTTCACATTGCCATTACCTTCCATTATCCCACCGAATGTCAGTTTGATACCAACTTCTCCAACCTATACACCATGGTGCACACACCCTAGTCCCCCTACCCCATTCATTATATTTGACACAATTATGTCACCATTTGCAGGATTCAACAATAGAACAAGGTCCCTAATTTTCAACTCCACCTTAACAAAAACCCAATTTGCACCTTTAACGTGAACTCAATCAAGTGAATGAAACAAATGTACACACATGGTTCTTCCTCTCCATATACATACACTAATGCTTGTAAAAAACACCATTTTTAACAAATCACACCCAATGACCAACAAGCAAAATTCACACCTTCAAAAAATAATGCACATTTTTCATTTTTATAAGATTTTTTGTACCCTTGCAAATTGAAGCAATTCTAATGCTCGCACCATTTCCAACCACAAGTCATCTATTCTTCTTCTTGGTCTATCACCCACCCCATCCCATTCACATATGCACTATGAGGTGTTTAAGGTCCTTTGCAAGGTGTATTATAACATGTCCAAGTTATACATGCACCTTTCTTAACAAACACTAGTACAAAAATGGAGTGTAGTTCATTAGCTTAAATCACTATGGGATCTTAAAAGTGAAATAAATTCACTGCACTTTAGTGATTTCACCCTGGTTAAAGTTACTTCACTACAATATCACTCTATAAACATCGTGTTTCACTATTATTTTGCATAATTCACTATTATAATTTATTGTGATAAATAGGTTTATTTTATGTTGTTGTTTTAAATACCCTATGTTATTTTATGATATACCCTATATTATTTTATGTTACTTTAATGATTCTAACTTATACCCTAAGTTATTATAAGTTATTATAGGATATTATAAACTATTATATCATAAACTATTATACCTTATTATACCTTAAAGTATATAAACTAATTTATTAAAAAAAAATTATTTTAAATTATTTTAAATTAAATTATTCAACTAACCTTAGGTTATATTTTAAGTCATTTTATTTTAAATTAATATATTATTTCAAGTTATACTTATGGCTATTCAATGTCATTTTAATTTATGTTATTATAAGTTATTTTACCCTAAATATAATCATTTAAAATAATATAATATATAATATAAAGACCTAAAGTAAAATAACCTAAAATAACTAATAATAACTTTTGAAAACTAATTTAGATTAACGTACAATAAAATAACTACCAATAGTCTATGATAACATAGCCTACAGCATCCAACAAAAATTTATAATATAATAGCCACCAATAGATTATGGTAATTTAACCACTAATAACCATTAATAACCTATGGTAATTTAATTTCAAATAACCACCAATAGCCACCAAACCAATAGCCTAGAATAACCAATAATAACATAAGGTGAAATAATTTTCAATGGCCCAAAATAACCAACAATAACCTCACATAACCAAAAATAACATAAAATAGCCAAAAGTAACTTACCATATTCGAAAATATCCTAAGGTGAAATAGTTTAAAATGGCCTAAAATAATTTAGAATAATCGACAATTACCTAAGGTGAAATAATTAAATATAACCAAAAAATTTGATAATAGCCATAAGTATCTATAAATAATGTAGAGAGTAATAATTTAGAACAATGAAAAGTAGCCCTAGAACATTTGAAAGTAGTTTAACATATATATTATTATATTAACAAAAATATTGTCCATTTATTAAACATTTCTTTTTCAAATGAATGGTCATTGAAATGTTATTGAATACTAATATTCAAAAAGAAAAATTCAAATGATTTTACACTTTCAAAAGGAAATAAATTTAATTAAGTGCAATATTCAAAAATATTTTTAATTTAATTTTAACCATTTTTTTTGAAAAAAAATCAATAAAATATGAATTTTCAAAGTTTATGTTTTCGTAATGTTTAAAACGAAATATTTGATATATAGAATGCAATGTAGCACATTATCACAATAAGTGTGATGGTTAATGGTAGGAGTGATTATCTCCATCCTAAAGGGCAAAGGATCAAACCTCACAAATGGTGTGTTTGTGCTCAATGATGGTAAGTTGACCAAATATTCCCCTATGTAGTTCCTTAGAGTAAATGTTTATTTTGGTTGATTACATGGCCTATGTACTTAGGCTAAGTTTTTAACCTAACATAGGTAGTGACACATATTAATAATTCATAAGTTGAAAATTATGAAATTATCAATAATATTAAATATTACATTAAATATTAAATACTTTAAATTTAATTGATTAACTAACAAGTGAAATGATTTGATGTTAAGGGAGTTGGCATATTACATAATTTTTGGGGCTTACAAGGCATAATGGATAGGAATAAGCCATTGGACAATTGGGGGTTTGAATTTTGAATTATTGTTGAGTTTTATTTTGTAGTTCATGTTGATGTTGACTTGGGGACTACTAAGAATGGGAGTTTTGGGAAAATTGCAGACATTCGTACACACACATTTTTGGAATAAAAATAAATAAGTAAGTACTTTGTAGAAAAACTATAGATTCTAATGTTGAATATTACAAATTTGATTTGTTGTTTGATTACGCTTCCATAGAACATGGATTTTTGCTATAATTTTGTTGAAGTTTTCAATAAACAAGGAAATATAAAAAATTTCATTAATTTCCATATTCAATTTGATGTGTGAATCAACCCTAGTATTAAAAATATTAGAAAATGAATTGTAATTTTATTTGTAGTTCTTTACATTGTATTCAGGATTACAAATTTTAGTTCTTGGAAATAATCATGAATATGGTGTATTGATGGATTACATATAGATGTGTGATTAGATATAATGCAAAATTGTGAATGACTATATATTTGTAATGCAAATATGTTGTTACAGGAAATGTGGAGTGGTTCTGGAGGAATTAAATCCACATCTACCACCAAAAGCTAGCCAAATGGCTTTATATTATAACCATGACATATAAGACCAAGGCAAACCCATAACACAACCATCCCAAAGTCTTTTATTTTTTACTACTATACCATTTCCCACCTTCATTTCTATAGGTCCAATGACCAACAAATGGGGTTTAAGTTTTAAGATGTGGTAGGTAACTTATACCACATGCATCTCTAATGGACCAATAACTACCCAAATGGTAGTGTATTGCTACCAAAACATGTAAACCTACTTGGCAAAGCCATAAGGCACATATCTCAATGTCTTCTAGGTTTAACTATTACAACATCTCCCATCCAAACCTCTTTAGCTACACATACCAACAAACCCCCTAATAGAAACCACACATGCCCTTCACACTAGAAGACATGTTGTCCATTTTAACCATATTTTTGCAACTACTATGCGACTAATGTCGAAACCAACTTATTTTACAACTAACAACATGTTAGTTCTACATGTCCATGTACTTACAACTTGTTGTAGTCACGGATGCAACAAGAAAGGTTGAACCAAATTCTAGTCGTAAATGTAACTACAACTTACAACTATTATGATTTTTCATTGAAAATGTAAATGAAAGGCAAACAATGTCATCCAATTTTGATTACATCCATTGATGGATGATAACGTAACTACTTTTGCAACTACAATAATATATTCTACCACATGTATAAAGAAACATAGACCACACATGGCAAATTTTGCTATTTCAATTGGATTATTATCCCTTCAATGTACCCATCCACGGGTCTTCCATGATATAATATCTAATAGCTAATAGGTTAGTAGAAAAGGCTATTATAATTTAGTTGGTAAACTAAACTAGGTATGTTTAATAAGTTATGTTAAACTAAGTAGGGCTATGCACATCGGTAGCCTAACTTAGCTTGCATACTTAGTTAATTGGCCTAAGTTATCTATAGATAGTAGTAAATAGTAGGTAGGTTAGGTAATAGATAGTAGGTATGTAACATACGTAATATGTAATATGTAATGAGTAGGATAAATAGTACATAGTATGTAACTAAGTAGTAGGTAGTAAATAGTTAGGGCAAATAGTAAATATTTTATTGCGTGGATATATATCATAATGTTTTTGTATGGGACAAAGGATGTGATAGTGTTGCAATGTCATAATGTTTCCCTTTTATTAGAATTTATTCCATATCCTTTATCTATAACTTCATACTTGTAAAGTATATAAGTAGGTGAAAGAATGGAATAGATTCATGGTATGCATTATAAACATATTGCATGTGCCATTTGGGATGAACCAATTAAAAGGCTTGACCCTAACAAAATAAATAGGATCCTATTACCTACCTATTTAACCTATGTTAGGTAGCCTATTATAGTTTAACATAAGATTGATTATAATTAAGTATTTACAATATTTAATTATTATAATTATAATATATATTTTTTGAACAAATGGAAAATTGCCACACGTTTTATGGCCATTTGCTCTTTAAATTACCACGTGGTTAAATCCTAACCACCCATCAATGAAAATTATCCCAAATGTAATCACAAATGCAATGGCAAATTGGGGTTCCACATAATATTAAAGATCCACTAAAAGAAAAACCTTGATTTACAACTGGTGTCTACGATTTTTTTTAGTCGAAAGAGACATTTTACAACTAACTATCTAATAGTCGCTTAAGACAAGTCGCAAACGACAAATAGTCGCAAAAACCATTACATCAGAATGACGTCATTGAATGGTGGATGAAGCCTAAATGTAATATATACTATTTCATCCGATGGGTCAGTATATACATAATGTATACAAGGCATCATTTTGCAACTATAATTTCAAACTATTTTGGTGGATCTAAACTCCAACCATGTGGAGACACATGTCAACTATTAAATACTTCAATTATATTTCCTTAAATCCTTCTACATTTATGTAGGTCATTGGATTCAACATTTTGGGATTGTCACATGTTCAAGTTTTTCCTGATCGTGTGGGTAAGAAATGGCCATTTTTTTCCGATTAACTAATGGGTTGTTGCCACATGGCATGGTTTCTAATATTTGGGAAACCAGATTGTGATCTTGAATTTTCTAAATCTTATGGCCAAGAAATGGCCACGTCTTTTGTGTTTGGCTAATCAAAATGTGCCACATGTCTCAATATGAGCATCATGGCATTTAAATATTTATTAAAAAACCCTAGATATATCCCATTCATCAGATGTCAAGAATGAGGATCTTGACATGTGTCGCATTATTATTTGATTGGAAATTTCAAATTTGCCACATCTTTTAAAGATCGAAACATAGAAACTTGCCACATGGCGATGTTAAATAATTTGTAAAATATTTTTTATTGAAAAGGAATAATGGACCCTAGTTTAACATTATGAATTGAGGTTAACATTTTAGGGTTTAATTAACAATGTTCTAGGGTTAGGGTTACCATGGCTCACTAATCACACACAAAATGGACATGGAAAATGGTTTCCATTGAACTAATAAAATCTCAATGAGCACACTCACCTTAAGTTTTGCAAAGAACGAAGAATGTTTTGTATTGAACATGGGTTCCTACCTTAATGTAATCAACAATACTTAACTTGAATAACTAGATGATCCACATATAAACACAATGATGGCACCAGCAACTTGTTGGAGTTGATGTGGCTGCAATTCGCATGTTTTGAGACACCTTAGGCTCCATAGTTGAATCCTTAAGGTTGAAATGCAAATTCTCCTTCCTACATGAATAACCTTGCACAAATAAAATATCACCATTTAGGAGCAAACATACATCACCATTCAAATGTATGAGTGCCAACACACATTTCGGTTCCAAACAAGTCCATAAACATGAAGACTTACCTTTACATCACAAAGCTTGATATAAAATCATGTTGGAGGCATTGACAACTTCATCACCCTAAACCTAAACCCTAAACCCAGAGAAAACCATTGCAATTTCCAAACACACAAATGAAGGAGGTTCAGAGTTCAGACCTGGCTTGAGGAGGGCAAAATAAGAGCAGGAGAAAAATGCTCCTATCAGTTAAACAAGCCTATTGAGTAGTTAAATGCAGAATATAGTTGCAAAATAGAGACTTTTAGGACTTCAACAATCACAACAATGGGTCCAGAAATATTAGTCTTTTTCTCCTCAAGGAATTTACTCAGAGCAACCAATGCTCAACCCACCTCAAATGAGTACATACCATGAGAAAATCATCCTGAAATCTTGAAGAATCAATTGCAGGTAGTCTGCAAATTAGGCTGCAAACTTGCCGTAGAAGTGAATGGTCATATGGAGCTTCTCCTGTACAAACAATCTTCATAATTAGTATGAGAACTCAAGTGTCTACTGATGAAAGGAATTGAACAATGTATCTCCAAAAGGCCACATGTTCATGGCATAATGTCGTACAACACTTGAGTGGATGAATGCATATGGGGTGACACAGGGTGAGTCACATACCTTTCTGAATAGACATAAGATGGTGGTGTAGAATTCTAATGCAATTATTTAACATCTTTATGGCACTGTGCATACCTGTCAAATGGGCTGCCACTGCATTTCCTCCAGGGGGCCCACAAAGCTCTCCCATCAGTAGCAAGCATGACAATTCAGTCAGAAGGTCTCTAATTTGAAACTTCAATAACTTTGTAACTCTGAGAATTACACAACCAGCAACTTTAATCTCTTAGCAGAGCATTTAAAAGTGTTCTCTTTATTTTCAACTTAGAGAGTATATTGGCAAAGAAATGATAAGAAGTTACATTGTGTAGCAGTTGAGATCCCATCGGAAGGCTTGATATGTGCCACATGGTCCACTAATATCCGCTCTGCCTCCACTGTCTACACCCATCCACAAATTCCACCTGATAAGTTCAAGGCCATGATATCCTGTAGAGGCTCACCATCATAGTGCAGGGTTGGGTTACACAAAAATCATTTATGGACCATTCGTTGCAAATATAAAGTATACCTCAACACATACAAGTTTTAATAAGAGTCTTAAACCACCCAATCTTTTTTAAAATTTAGACATTTCCAGGTATAAGGTGTCTTTAGTCCAAAATCATTCTGGTGCTTGAGTGTGCCAAAATACCAGTTCAATAAGAAATCATGCATCAAGGATCCAGAGCTGATTTTTTGCGTTCAATACTTGAAAGTGTCCACAAGGGAGCAAAAAACTACAAGTAAATTATGGCACTATGCATACTTATCAAATGGGCTGCCACTGCATTTCCTCTAGGGGGCCCACAAAGCTCTCCCATCAGTAGCAAGCATGACAATTCAATCAAAAGGTCTTTAATTTGAAACATCAATAACTCTGTAACTTTGAAAGCGTATATTGGCTAAGAAATGATGAGATGTTACATTATGTAACAGTTGAGCTCCCATCAGAAGACTTGATATGTGCCACATGGTCCACTGATATCCGCTCTACCTCCACTGTCTACACCCATCCACAAATTCCACCTGATAAGTTCAAGACCATGATATCCTGCAGAGGCTCACCATCATAGTGTAAGGTTGGGTTACACAGAAATCATTTATGGACCATTCGTTGCAAATATAAAGTATACTTCAACACATACAAGTTTTAATAAGAGTCTTAAACCACCCAATCTTTTTTTAAATTTAGACATTTCCAGGTATAAGGTGTCTTGAATCCAGAATCATTCTGGTGCCTTAGTGTGCCAAAATACCACGCCCATAAGCTGATGTCATATTGCTTGTTGGCATTGACAAATAATCATTATATGATCCGCGCATACCAAATGAAGGTGCTACAGGTGTAGCACCAGGCATTGGAACTGTCACAACATGCTGTACAACTTGCCTGTCAGATTTACATAGATGGTGTCAGTACAACCCATCTCAACACCTAGCCCACACAACATAGAAGATAAAGAAGGACATGACTGTCTCCACAAAGACCATGGACATGGTGCATACCGAGTTGGAAACAATGGAATGGCTGCTTTAACAGACATAATAATTGGACAAGCCCCTTGAGCAACCAGTGAGGGTACAACTGCAACAACAGTGATGACCACACATCATCACTAGCTTCCATCATCAAAAATATAAAACCGAAGGAATCAAACAAGACTTCAATTTAGATAGTCCTACAAACTTCACAGCTTTAAGTTGAGCTCCCTATCCTTTCATGAATAACTGATGAAATACTGATGAACTTCAAAATAAATTTTTTTTTACCTTGGGTGCTGACCATAGGACGATAGCGTGCTTGCCTTGTATGACTATGCCCATATGGAGCTGAGTTCAAGTCCTGCAGCAGACCAAGACCATTACAATATCATACAGTGATACCACAAAGATTAGCAAACCAAATTACTTGTGAAGAAAGACACCCTTTCTGGACACAAGCACAAAAAGAAGGAACTGTATTTACCTACTTCATTTGCCCATTTGCCTTCCCCTGACCTATCCCTGCAAGAATAAAACAGAGTGGCCCTTTAGAAGTGTTGTAATTGTATCCTCCCAATAGTAACCAACAACAACTATGATTTCTTCATTGCAATAAGTCTGTCTATGCTACAGCTCCAATTCGAGGTTGAAACATGAGTCTAGTGTATGGTGAACCTTGGGATACAACCCCAGAATTTGATGTCCACTGCCAGCTTTTGTGAGAGATATTGTACATGAGAGTTCGTTTGCAGCTTTGGGTCTGGAAAAAGATGAAATTCCCGTTCCCAGCCACAATGACATTCACATTCTCAAAGTAGTCTAAGTAAAGGGATCTTGGCATCACATCAAATTTGACCCACTTTCTTGATCTATGAGTCTCCTCCGCCTCTGCCTCCTCCTCTACAAGCTCCAAGATTTGAAAACAAATCTAAAGGGTATCACCCACGATGAACAACCGACCTTGACATTCCATCAGAAATGGATCATTGTGGAAAAATAACTGTTCCTTCTTTGTTGCATGTTCAATCCACATCCGTTGTTGCATGTCATAGAATTGTAATGTGTAGAAAGTTTCACTCTGTGACAAAAATGAATTGGATCCCTGAAACCAGATGGCAGGCCTTGGAACCCATGTCTTGTCTGATTGAAATGAACACTCTATTGTCCATTGGTTGGTTACCGAATCATAAAGAATGACCTCGTAGTCACATGATCCCCCCACCAGCATACTTACATTTACCATAGTGAAGATTCTATATGCAACACCATCAGCCTCAAGACCACAAACCATGCCCAGTACCTCAATTTTCATTGCATTGAGGGAGGGTAGTTGTCAGGAAGAACCTGTAAGAAGGTTACACACAAGGAGCTCAATTGGCTCCTGTTGTTGACGTTTATGAGCAACAAAGCGCCGCCTATAACAGACTAATCCATTGTCTGTTGACAAAGGTAACTGGTTGGGAAAAAATGGTGTACTAGGGACATACACCCAATGCCACTTATTGTAGTTGATATCATAAGCCAGGAAGCATGACATCTGCCTTGTGAAAAGCATGAACCATGGTGAATGAGGAGAATATTTTGCATGATGTTTTGCAAAGTTGCGTGAGTTGGCAATCAGCTCATTCCACCTTCTCTGGACACATCTCATCCTGATGAGACTATCAACTTGTGCATGGACAACCAATAGTAAGTGCTAACTAGGGTTGCTAATCACATTTCAAAATAAGATGGAACCAGAGAAGGCCTTGAGTGTAAATTAAATTGATTAAATACATATTATATCATAGCAAAGCCCTAACCTCCCAAGTAAAAAACAAAACACATGCAGCCAACTAGGACTTGAGGCTGATAAAATGTACTTGAAGAGGAAAAATATTTCAATCATCCAAGCTAAGTCCTTGTGATAGTGAAATACACCAAAATTCCCTTACATTAGTATGAAACCCAACAAAAAATCCCTAATAGCAAGGACAATAGTTTAGAACAACTATTCACTTGTTCTTTTGCAAAAATTGGCCTTTCCATACCAAATTGGTGCCCATTACATCTTTCAACATCAACTGTGGTGGATCATCATCCAAATTTGTGATTAGCAATGGAGTGAAACCTTTGCTTGCCATAATTTCAATAAGTTGCACCCGAAACCACCCATCTTCAATAGGGGTGCCATGGTGGAAACATGTCTGCCCACCAATCCCTGATATCATACCTGTTGCAATGATGTCCTCTCTGGTAGGATCTATGAATGCAACTGAATCCCCTATCTGAAACTGCACACCCAAATCAACACGTTCACTATTTCTACAATAGACTTTGATCAAGGCATAGTTATAGAATTTAACCTTTTGTGACTATTCTGACTAGATTCTTACCACACATAGTGTCAACTTTTTCAGATCTCACTTGTTTTTGTGTGTGTGTGACCTTACATGCACCAGACTGTGCCCGAGTGCTAACACCAACTTGTGCTGCAAGTGTGGTCTTCTTCTTTTTAGCTTAAAATCCACCCAAATCCCCCCCCCCCCAAATTCCTTCAATCCACATATTTGTAAATGTTGATTATTTTCTAGTTTTGGCATGCCACATCATTCTATTACAGTGATGTCTAATTTTCATCAGTGAAGGAAAGTTCAAATGTGCACCTTTGTAATATGGCCAATATCCCCATGTTTAGTTCTACCCTTGTCTTCAATGGCATGCCCTTCCAAAAGTCTAGTAGGCTTTATGGATGGTTGCATTTCTATAGGGCATTCAATACCATGCCCCTCCCCAAGCTCTGTACACTTTGTGGTTGTTTGCACGTCTACGGTGTGTGTGGCAAATTCAGTAGTTCCTGCAATGCCTCGACTTATCAAACTTGCACCTAACATTCTTGCATTTGACTATGCCAACAATTTTGTCATGAACAGCTCCACATGAGCGTTCAATTGTTCAATTCCCCGAGCATTTGAGTTGCATGCCTCTAGGATTTCTGGTAACTTTGTTTCAATTGTTGCAATTCGTGAGGAGAAAATGGTTGAACTGGAATCTTGCCAAATTTGCATACATTCCCCAACATAATTACAACCTAGTTCAACAAACATCATTGATTATAGAATTCATCACTAATTTCACTAATTTAAGATTTTTTGTAATTTATCCCCTAATACAACTATAAGAATGTATCCATATGCATATGTGGGAACTCACTAGGTTTCCATTTGGGCCAACTAACGCTAGTTCTGCAGTTGCCACTTCAGATAATGATGGACTTCGCCGCGCATGCTTTTTCTATAACCCCAAAAAATGCATCCATAAAGCTCTAGGGGTATGGAATTATATATTCTATGACTCATATGCCTATTGTCAACAATGTATACACATCTTCAGAAGCAAAAAAATCAAGTTTAAACAAACACATACCAATTTGGCTTCAGCAACAACTTTTCCACCACGACCATATTTGCTTAATTTTGTGACTACACCTCTTGCACCTGTTAATTGGGAGGTCTTTTTTTGTGTGTTGCGTTTTTCCCAATATTTAACAAGTGTTGCCCATTGGTCAGCATCCACACCAAGAGGGCATCCAGTCTGCCCATCCTTTTGATACCGTTTTTTAAGACTGGATCTTTCAGACTTCATGAATCATCTAACAAATCCCTAAAGCCACGGGCATTCAACTCATGATGGATATATTCAAATAAATCATCAAGTCGACTACGGAGCTTAACCATGTCCATAGGGTTTTGTTCACCCACTTTAACAACAGCCATATTTAGGATACGAGGTGCAAGACCCCGCATTGCATTATCCTAGCCATTTTTACCATTGCATGACCCATCAATTTTGCCATGCTTTGTCACCTCCACTTTGTGAGGTGGCATTCCTTTTTTCTTCCACTCTTCTGCCTCAAATTCTATGGTCTTTTTTGCCACTCGTTGTTGTGTTTTAATGTCAGCCTTTGACCTACTAGATGGTTCTTGTAGCTCCTCTGTGGTTGCAGGCATTTTTTCCCCTTGAATGTTAGTTTCACCTACACCAAACCCACTAGCCCATCCGCCCTGTATGGAACCCCTACAACAACCACCAGGCCCATCCCAATTTGCATGGCCATGGTGGTTTGTTGCCATCCCTTCACAATAGTTATTCCACTGTCCTTGGTAGCTAGCAACCCACTGCCCTTGCTACTTATAGTGCCCATGTGGTGGTGGTGGGCAGTTTAATTGTCTCCCCTGCCCATTGCCCCAAGTGTCCACAATGCCCAAGTGGTGGCATACACTCTAAATGCCTATCAACTAATTTCCATAGTTGCCCACCATATCCTGGAGGTGGCCCACCTTGTGCATTAGGCCTGCAATATTCTTCTGCCTGCTGTGGAGTGTAACTTTCCACCCCCCTTTGACCACATTGTGAAGGACTAGTTGTACAACCTTTCTTTGAATTTGCTCTTTGCTCTCAATCATGGTACTTAATCCCATGTCAATAATTTGAAAACATATGGATCCTACACCTAGGCAACTTCCAATAATCAAGACATTCAATACATAAGAAAAATGACAAGAAAGCAACAGCCAAAGAAAGCTCTTCTGTGGAATTCTGCATGCCATCTTTCACAGGACAACTAATTCAATGGATGGAGGTGCAGCACACATCCATTACTCTAGATACCAAAACGATGATTGTGGTGGGGGATAATGCTGATGGACTTCTCTCAGATAGTCAGGGTGGCAAGGTAAATTAATCCTTTCCAGAATTTTGTCAACATTCTCAATAGACACAAATTGCCCATGCATAGCAAGGTGATGCAGGCAAACCTTTGACCAGTATTCTCTTAGAATGTCTATTGGTTTACACCACAAGTTGTATTCAATTCCATCTATAGAATTTGAAGCTGCTCAAGATGTAGCTTCAAATAGTGCATTGATCCCATTTCGGCCAACATTCCTCCATTCAAACAGCTTCCATTTTGTTGCAAGGTTGTATTTAAAAGAGTAAGACCTTTACACAATCATGGAATGAACAAAAAATGGTGTCTCAGCTCTCTTCAAGAAAGCTTACAGTTGAGTACCTTTGAGACTGAAGAAGCTCTACCCAGCAATAGACTGAGGAAACAGAGACACAACATATGTCCTGCCTTCACTCATATGGTTTGGAAGCACTGTTTACTTTTGTTTCTGTTGGCAGTATAGATATAACCCCATCATCTTTTGTGCAGGGAAGCAAGCTGCCTCCTGGTTACAAAAGGAGGATTAGTCACTCAATAGATGGGCTACTTGAAAGTTATGGTCTTTATAAGTAGAATCCCATAACAGCAACCTACAAAAAGGTTGTGTTGAAAATTGCAGGTCATTGCAACTTTGAAGGGCCACTTAGACTATTCATTTGCATCAGCATGGCACCCAGATGGTTAGGTTTTTGTGACAGTGAACCAAGATACAACCTCTTGTCTGTGGGACATTCAAGACCTTGCGTCCTCACTAACATTTTTAAAGGGATACATTGGTGCTATTCACTCCCTCTGCTTTACTTCTGAGGGGTGTTTTCTGGCTATGGCTGAGCCTGCAGACTTGAAGCATGTGTTTGACACCAAGCAGGACTATGCAAAGTGACAAGAAATTAGACTCTTTGGTGAATTGGTAGGGTTTCCCTTCAGCCTTGATTCTGAAGCTTTGTATCTAGGAGTTGCAAACCGTACTTATGGCAGCCTTTTTGAGTTCAACTGGAGTCATCCTGACTCTTATGTCAATTATCTTCTTTAAATTGCAGCATCTACATTTTGCATTCCTAGTTTTGTGGGTTATATCCAAGCACGCATGCAGGCTAGCAGGACTGTCAACTTGCTGAACCCACTTGGTGGTTACAACATATCCCTGTTGTGCTTTAAAAGCTGTGGGTAAAAACCTTAATGGTTTTGATTGTTTGGAAGGTTGGTGAGGTGTTGTGTGCTACTAAAACAAGGAAAAGTTCTTGTGAAGAGGAAGTTGGTTTCAGGCAAGGTTGGTTGTAACAAGCAAGTCTGCTTGGCAACTTTCCTCAGCATGTTTAGGGTACAGAGAGGATTGGCTGTGGTTCAACGTACAATGATGACAGAGATGGTGGTTGGTCTAACAAAAGGAGGAAGACAATCTAACACGGAAAAGAGATTCAAACCATCCATACGAGAAGAAACAAAAACAGAAATAATGAAATCTTTGCTCCTGGTTAGGGAATATGTAAATAGTCTTGACCACTTAATCTGGACAAGCATTGGTTCTTGACCTACCAACAACTTCCAAAAACAAACTAGTTGCATGAAACAATGAAAAAAAGATTTTACTTTAAACCTGGTCTAGTGTCCTTGTTGCCATTTGTTTATTGCCAAGGTTTTTCATTTCCTTGGCTGTTGAATACGCATTTTGCAATGAATGCACCCCTTCTTTGAGCAAAACAATTCGTTGTTGCCGTTCAGAGCTAGTGCTATCGGATTGTTCTTTAGACTACTCTTCATTGCTACTGGTGTCACGTTCACTTTTTGATGTAGACATTGATGATCCCCCCTCTTTTGCCATGCTTGCTACTGGTCTTGTAACAATCCTATCATTCTTCCTACGTGGTTGTGACGTTGTTCTATCCACAAGATGTTGCTTAACCTTCTTCTTATGTGGAGTTTTCCACCTACAACAAATGCCACGATTTCGAAATACTCGAACTATGGTTAGCACTGTGATAGATACAAACTCCACTCCTGTGTAAGTAATGTGTGAAAGATACAGACTTTAGACTAACAAGAACATGAGTGAAAGGGCAGTACACTGGCCTTAAGGATGCAAACACATCACTGTGTGACACAAACCCTAACGAAAGTACTTGGCTATTTGGTAGGTCCCACCCACACATGTAGATTTTCGACCTTCCCTGCATCTGATCTTACAGTGGAACAAGTCTACTATATATAAACATTAACACACATGTTTGCAACAAACCTACATTTCAAAACCACACGTGTTTGCAAAGGTAAGGAAAGGATGCTATAAGCTCATAGTTCAGCAACCTGACGTTCTAGTGGAGCTAGTCGTGCTTGGAGCTCAGCAATACGTTGAGCTCGTGCTTGTTCATAAGGGTTCAGCTGCGGGGTCTCAACAATGTCCACAACTCCATTGTTCTCGGCCAATGCAAGTTCATGTTCGCATTGTCTAGCACTCAAGCCACTCGATAGCTTGGATAGGTTGTAAAACTCATCTACGCGAAGTCTTTCCATGTCTCAAGTACAGTATGGAAAAATGCCAGGAAGTGGCTAGGTTTGCACAAACAATAGGTGTTGGCTTGGGCTTTCAGGAATAATGTGTTTTGTAGTTATTGAAGCCGAACTTAAAGCAAGAAAATGCTAGGGAAATGGCGGGGTTTACATAAACAATAGGTGTTGGCCTAGGCTTTCAGGAAAAAAAAGTTTTGTGGTTGTTCCTGCCGAACTTAAAAATGTGTCCCCCATTGTTCGATGTTAAAAGGTATGCACATTGCATATATGATATTATAGTATGAAGTGTTCCATCACATGTATTTGAGAACTGAGCACAAATTCATGAGCCACCCATGACTTGTTGCATGTTCCTAATTTTGAAATTAGAATTGATGGCTAACATTGGGTGTTTCACATGTTGTCAAGGATTTTGGATTTTTCTCCGAGTATGTTAGAATTGCATGCACTTCATGGGGGGAGGAAAAGTTTGTTGAGTATCAACTTGTGCACATGACATCCATAATGTTGTTATGAGCAATTAGTTGAAGCATAGTACATGGATTTCAGATCCTCAAGTTCTCTGTTGTGATATGGCAGAACTAGCATTCTGCAAAAATTCCATGCATAAGTGATTATATCCTTCTTCTGTGTTGTACTGCCACAGATTGAGTGACAAGAAGTGATTCCTGTAAAAACCATCAGAACGTTGGCCTGAAATGAGAAGAACTTGACAGCACGCCCTGTACTTTGATAAATTCTGGTTAAGGAACCATGTTCTGCAAACCTTGACATAAAGAAAGAAATGTCTGATCAACATGTGAAGGAACGGGTAATTCAAGGAACCAGAAGTGTGGAGGGTAACAAATGACAAATGGAGGGAATCTGGGCACATCACAATTAACCTCACTCCCTTAAAAAACACAGCTGAAGATATAGTCAACCATCAAGCACTTGTGTGACATAGTTAGAAGGTCTGATTAGCTGCAATGGTTATCATGCAATTCAGTCTTCAGGTATACTTTGACAAATGTGAAATGCACTTGAGATTATAAGTTTTGTTTATCTCACAAATGCAAGAAACACTGGAATAAAGACAACCTATCCATATTTGAAAATGCAAATAGCTGGATTTCCCAAGGAACA
>Ga0209208_10004854_pt1 | contig 18899 bp, 12 predicted proteins | sample S1TSphfallax_3_FD_187694 | JGI IMG/M metagenome (GOLD analysis project Ga0209208, IMG submission 187694) | Host-associated microbial communities from peat moss isolated from Minnesota, USA - S1T2_Fd - Sphagnum fallax MG (SPAdes) (version 2) | ecosystem: Host-associated > Plants > Peat moss >... | reverse complement strand
GATTGCGGATACCGATCGTGGTGATATCGACATAGCCTTCCGCGATCGGTTTGAAGGCATAGCGGTCGATCTTGTCGTTGACCGCGAAGAAGAACCGGTTGGTCGGCTCGATCGGATCATTCTGCTCCTGGAAGGCCTGATAACCCGCGGCGTCCGACGGCGGCGGCGGCGTGGCGCAGCCAGCCAGAAGGGTTGCCAGGAGAATGGCGGGGCTGGCGAGCATCGTCAGACGCGACGATTTTGACACGGCTGTGAACAGCCCCTTCCGTGCCGGTTTTATATTGAACACCCCAGACCTCCTTATGTGCCTTCTGATATGTATCTCACATTACGGCGGTATCAACGGGGCCTAAGTAAACAGATGGTAAGGGCAATCCTGGCAAGGTATTCAGGCCTTGCGGAATGCGGCTGCCGATGTCAGAGCAAACCGTGAAATTCAGGACGAGCGACCAGAAATGACCCATACCCCCACCCGCGACGCCCTTGGGCGCTGGGTTGCCGGCGAGCGGATCATGCCGCTGCCGAGCTATGCGAGCGCGTCGGCGCCGGCAATTTCGTTCGAGTTCTTTCCGCCGAAAACGCCGGCGCTGGAAGCCCAGTTATGGGCCTGCGCTGAGCGGTTAGCGACGCTCCGTCCGAGCTTTGTTTCGGTCACTTATGGGGCCGGCGGTAGCACGCAGGAGCGCACGCATGCGACAGTGCTGCGATTGGTGCGAGAGACCACCCTGGTTCCGGCGGCACATTTGACCTGCGTGGGGGCCAGCCGGGACGAGGTCGACGAGGTGGCGCGACGCTATTGGGATGCTGGTGTCAAGCATATTGTGGCGCTGCGGGGCGATCCCCCAGGCCGGGAGCCTTACGCCCCGCATCCCGATGGATACGCGTTTGCGGCCGATCTGGTGGCGGGGCTGAAGCGCGTCGCGGATTTCGAGATTACCGTGGCGGCCTATCCGGAAGTCCACCCGCAGGCGGCAACCCCAGAGGCCGATCTCGACAATCTGAAGCGCAAGCTGGATGAGGGTGCCACGAGGGCGATCACCCAGGTGTTTTTCGACAACGCCGTTTTTCTGCGATTTCTTGACAAGGCGGTTGCGGCGGGGATCACGGCGCCGATCGTTCCTGGCATCATGCCGGTTTCCAACTTTGCGCAGGCGGCGAAATTTTGTGCCGGCTGCGGCACATCGGTGCCGGGCTGGATGGCCGATCTGTTCGAGGGGCTGGATGACGACGTTGAGACGAGACGCATGGTGGCGGCCGCGACCACAGCCGAGCAGGTGCGAATTTTGCAGGCCAACGGCATCGACGAGTTCCATTTTTATACGCTCAACCGCCCGGACCTGGTGTACGCGATTGCCCGCATCCTTGGAGTGAAGCCGGCCGCGTGAGCGCCTATCTGGATGGCCTGAACGCCGCGCAACGCGACGCAGTCGAAGCAACCGAAGGGCCGGTTTTGGTGCTGGCCGGCGCCGGGACCGGCAAGACGCGCGTTCTGACGACGCGGTTTGCGCATATTCTGCTGACGCGGCGGGCGTTTCCGAACCAGATTTTGACTGTGACCTTCACCAACAAGGCAGCGCGGGAGATGCGAGAGCGAGTGGCCGGCATCATCGGCCACGCTGCCGAGGGTTTATGGCTTGGCACGTTTCATGCGCTGGGAGCGCGCATGCTCAGGCGGTTCGCGGACCGGGCGGGGTTGCAAACCAATTTTTCGATTCTTGATACCGATGACCAGCTTCGATTGTTGAAGCAGATCATGGAGGCCGCGCGCGTGGACGTGAAGCGCTGGCCGGCAAACGCGCTGATGTCGCAGATCCAGCGCTGGAAGGACCGCGGATTCCTGCCAGGCCAGGTTCCGGCCGACCAGGATAGTGACTTTGCCAATGGGCGGGCGCAGGCTCTTTATGCTGCGTACCAGGACAGGTTGAAGGAGCTGAATGCAACGGATTTTGGCGATCTGCTAACACTGACGACCAATCTGCTAAAAACCGACCCGGAAGTCCTGGCCACCTATCATCGCGCCTTCCGCTACATTTTGGTGGACGAATATCAGGACACCAACCTCGTCCAGTATTTCTGGCTCCGGTTGTTGGCGCAGCAGCACAAGAACATTTGCTGCGTGGGAGATGACGATCAGAGCATCTATTCCTGGCGGGGCGCCGAGATCGAGAACATCCTGAAATTCGAGCGGGATTTTCCGGGTGCCAAGATCGTGCGGCTGGAGGCCAATTACCGCTCGACCGCGCCGATCCTGGCCGCCGCGTCCCATTTGATCTCCCATAACGAGGGCAGGCTTGGCAAGACGCTCCGCTCTGGTCGGGATGACCCGTCCGGTGAGGATGTGGAAGTCATCGCACTTTGGGATTCCGAGGAGGAGGCCCGGATGGTTGGCGGCCGGGTGGAGGAACTGAGGCGATCGGGCAATTCTCTCGCCGAAATGGCCATCCTAGTGCGGGCGGGGTTTCAGACGCGGGCGTTCGAGGAGCGGATGATCACACTTGGGATACCGTACCGGATCATTGGCGGTTTGCGGTTTTACGAGCGCGCGGAGATCCGCGACGCGATCGCCTATCTGCGGGTCCTGGCCCAGCCGGCTGACGATTTGGCATTCGAGCGGATCGTTAATGTACCGAAGCGCGGCGTCGGCGATACGACGCTGCGGTCGATGCATGAGCGGGCCCGTACGGCGCAAGTTTCGCTTTATGCGGCAACCGAGATGCTCGTCGCCAGCGGCGAATTGCGCGGCAGATTGCGTGAGACGCTGACCGGCCTGCTACGGTCCTTCCAGCACTGGCGGACGATGCTGCCGGCGGAGGGCCATGTTGTGACGCTCGCCACGCTGCTTGATGAGTCAGGGTATACGGCGATGTGGCAGGCCGATAAATCGCCTGAGGCCCCGGGCCGGCTAGAGAACCTCAAGGAACTTGTTCGCGCCATGACTGATTTTGACACGCTACAAGGCTTCCTCGACCATGTTGCGCTGGTGATGGAGAATGAGGAAACCGCCGCCGATGCGAAATTATCCATGATGACACTGCACGGTGCGAAGGGGCTGGAGTTTGATACCGTTTTTTTGCCCGGTTGGGAGGAAGGCGTGTTTCCCAACCAGCGCGCTTTGGATGAGGGCGGGTTGAAGAGCCTGGAGGAGGAGCGGCGACTTGCCTATGTTGGGATCACGCGGGCGCGCAAGCGATGTATCATCAGCCATGCGGCCAACCGGCGGATCTATGCAAATTGGCAGTCCAGCATTCCCAGCCGGTTTATCGAGGAACTGCCGGCTGCCTTTATCCGCACCGCCGGCTCAGCTGCCGTAGACCAGGCGAAGCGGCTGGCGACACCGGTGCAGTTCCCGTTGATGGCCCGCAGGCCGCGGGAGGCGGATGTATGGGAGCAGCCGTCAAGACCCTCTCGCGCTGACAAGATACCCGTCGGGGCGCGGGTGTTCCACCAGAAATTTGGCTATGGCGTTGTTGTCGGCGCCGATGAGGACCGGTTGGATATCGAGTTCGAGACGTCTGGCGAGAAGCGCGTTCTGGATCGCTTTGTTGAACGCCATGGCGGCTGAATACCTGGATTGCGTTTCGGTCAACGTGCCGGCGGCAGTGCTTGAGACATTTGAGGCGGCTTTAGGATCAGTTTGCCGCGCCGTATCGTTCTTTCACGACGAGGAGAATGACCGGTGGAATATTCAGGGTGTCAAGGAACGGGGCGCCGACGAGGATAAGCTTGCGGCGGCGCTTGCCATGGCGGAGATGGTGACCGGCTTTGCGCCCTCGATCGCGAGATCGCAGGTGCCGGCCGGAGGCTGGCTGGCGCGCACGGCGCTGGCCTTCCCTGAACAGTTGATCGGACGACGGTTTGCGATTCGTGGAACGCATATAAAGAGCGCCGAGCATCCCGGGCGCATCACGCTGATGCTGGACGCGGGGTTGGCGTTTGGCACCGGCGAGCATCAGTCCACAAGCGGGTGTCTCCTCGCCCTGGAGGACGTGATACGGCGAAAGTCATTGGAACCGATCCTCGACTTGGGAACGGGATCGGGGATTCTGGCGATCGCGGTCGCCAAGCGGCTGCGGCGGTCTGTGCTTGCGACCGATATTGATCCTCGGGCGGCACGGGTGGCGCGGGAAAACGCGCAGTTGAACGGTGTCGCCGGGTTGGTGCGCAGCGTCAGGGCGGATGGCTGGAGGAGTCCTGCCATACGGCGCAAGGCGCCATTCGGCCTTGTCTTCGCAAATATCCTCGCGCGACCACTTTGCGCGATGGCCGGTCAGTTAGCGGTGAAATTGCGGCCGGGCGGAATTGTGATCCTGGCAGGACTTTTGACAACCCAGGCCAATTGGGTCCTCACGGCGCATCGTCGAGTCGGCCTGGTGTTGGAAAGGCGGATCGCGGTCGGCGCCTGGACGACGCTGATACTGCGGCGTGCGGGTTGACCGTCTAGAGCGGGCAAATGCAAGGGACGATCTCTTTTTTTAGAAAAAGAAGCAAAAAGGCTTTCGGTCCTATGGTCTTTGGCAACTTTGGCGCCTGAGCCCACAGGACCGAAACCTTTTTTGGTTACTTTTTTTCAAAAAAGTAACTTCTTACGCTTTAGCGCCCCTTCCGCACGACAACCGGGATTTCCTGCCGGGTCAGACCGATATCGGATAATTCGCGGTCCGAAAGGCCGGAAAGTTCGGAGATTGCAGCACGGCGGGTGCGCCATTCGTTCAAGCGGGAAAGCCAGCCGCGATGACGCTCAGCCTCTAGCATTGGCGTCTGGCGCGCGAAAAGCAGCGAGCCGAACTTGCTCAAAGAGAATTGTTCCGAAATATTGGTAGCCATGACATACACCTGTAAGTTTCGTGATGACGGCCGGACCGATACGATCCTGCAGCATCATCTTGCTCTTTCACATAGTGCAGAAGTTGCTATGTCATATATGGGGGCAAGCAGACGCAGCCCTGCGTGGGCCGCATGCCCTTTCTTCCTGCTATGACTGGTGTTCATAAAGTCCGGTTAGAACTACTGCGCAACGAACTCAAAAATCGTGCTCTAGACGGCTTTATTATTCCGCGGTCTGACGAGCATCTTGGTGAATATGTCCCAAAGTCTTCCGAAAGGCTAGCATTTATTTCGGGATTTATGGGAAGCGCAGGCATGGCCGTGGTGCTTGCGGCGCGTGCCGCGGTGTTTTCCGATGGTCGCTACACGCTGCAGCTGGAGAGTGAGACCGACGGCGAGATTTGGACGCGGCTTCATATGATCGAGACGCCGCCGGAAACCTGGTTGCGTGAGAATGCTGCGGGGCTGCGGATCGGCTATGACCCTTGGTTGATCTCCGCCGACGGTCTGAAGAAATTCGTGGGAGTTGAGCTGGTGCCGGTTGATGGCAATCCGGTGGATGCGATCTGGAGCGATCGGCCGGCGCCCCCAATGGCGCCGGCGGTGCCGCATGATGTGCTTTACGCCGGAGAAGATGCGGCCGCCAAGCGGAGCCGGCTTGCGGAATTGCTGCGCGAAGCCGGCCAGGACGCGGCGGTGCTGACCGATCCTGCCTCGATTGCCTGGCTGTTCAACCTGCGTGGGGCGGATGTTGAGTTCACGCCCATCGCGCTGGGTTTTGCGATTCTCAATGCTGATGCGACCGCGACGCTGTTCATGGCCGACGGCAAGCTGCCCGCAGAAACGCGATCCCACTTGGGCAATGAGGTGGCAATCGCCGAGCCAAACCGGTTGGCCGAGGAATTGGGACGGCTGGCTGGCAGGACGGTGCGATATGACCCGACCGCCATGCCGGTTTGGTTCAAGACAACACTGGAAGCGGCCGGCGCGACCATTGCGGAAGCGCCCGACCCTGTGGCTCTGCCGCGAGCCCGGAAAAATGGCATTGAGCAGGAGGGGGCCAGGGCGGCGCATTTGCGTGACGGCGTCGCGATGGTGCGGTTTCTGTCTTGGCTTGCCAGAGCGGCTCCGCTGGGCGGCGAGACCGAGATGTCGGCCACCGCCAAATTGCTACAATTTCGGAGCATGGGCGCGCAGTTTCGGGGCGAGAGTTTCCCCGCCATTTCCGGCGCGGGGGAGCATGGCGCCATCATCCATTATCGCGTCAGCCCCGAGAGCAACCGGCCGATCAAACCGGATGAGGTCTACCTGATCGATAGTGGAGCGCAGTATACTGATGGCACCACCGACATCACCAGGACGGTCTGGACGGGGCCTGGTGCCGCACCGATTGCTGTGAAGGACCACCTGACCCGGGTTCTGTCTGGCCACATCGCTCTGAGCACGGCGGTGTTTCCGGAAGGGGTGGCCGGCGTGCATCTGGACGCTCTGGCGCGGGGCGCGCTGTGGCAGGCGGGGCTCGATTATGATCATGGCACTGGCCACGGCGTCGGCTCCTACCTGTCTGTGCATGAGGGGCCGGCGGGCATTTCCCGGGCCGCGAAATCGGTCCCGCTGCAACCGGGGATGATCCTTTCCAACGAGCCCGGCTATTACCTGCCGGGAGCCTACGGCATTAGGATGGAAAATCTGCAGCTTGTGCAGGAGGCGCCGTTTTCTGCAAATGCGCGGAAATTTCTCCGCTTTGAAACATTGACCCTGGCGCCGTTCGATCGCGCCTTGATTGAGCCGGACTTGCTGCCGACTGCGGCCCTGAGGTGGCTGAACGAGTATCATGCGCGCGTCCGCGACATGCTCAGCCCGATGTTAACCCATGGGGACGATGGTGAGACTCTCGCCTGGCTGCAGGCTGCAACCGCTCCGATTTAAAGATTGACCGGTGGTTTACTGTTATTGCAAGATTTTGTGGCGAATCGTGTTTCTACTCCTGCCAAAGGCGGCCGCATCATGCGCCTGTTCGTAGCTCTCGATCTCCCCTGGGAGATTAAAGAAGAATTGAGCGATTTGTCTTTCAACCTGATCGGCGCGCGCTGGGTACCGACAGATAATTTTCATCTGACCCTTAGGTTCATCGGCGAGGCGGGGAGGTTGCAAGCCGAGGAGATCGACCTGGCGCTTGCCACGCTACGAGGCCGCAGCTTTGCGTTTTCGCTCTCCGGCATGGGGTGGTTCGAGAAGGCGGGGCGGGTTTCGGCACTTTGGGTGGGGGTTGAGCGCAATTCGGAACTCGCGAAGCTGCAGTCCAAGGTGGAATCTGCATTGTACCGGATCGGCCTACCGGCGGATAAGCGCCGCTTTACACCGCACGTGACTCTGGCGCGGATGGACGTGCCGGTGACGCCGGCACTGACGCAGTTTGTGCAGGCGAATAATCTGTATCGGTCCGGGCCGATCCGCGCGGATAATGTGACGTTGTTCAGCTCGTTTCTAGGCAAGGATCAGCCGACCTACACGCCGGAGGCGGAATACGCGCTGGGGTAGAAGTTATTTTCTTTAAAAACCAGTAACCAAACTTCCGCTTCTGGGAAGGCTGGCAGTAAGGGTGCCAACGCCCCCAGGAGCTCCAAAGTTTTTTGCTTCTTTTTTATCAAAAAAAGGAGTCCTTTCCGATTTCTCATTTCTTTACGTCGTCTTTACGTAACCGACGACCATTCCATCTCGCAGCTTTACGCTTGCCGGCGCACATGACGCTCTGGAAAGGTAGGTGCTCCATGGGCGACGCCATTGCCGTGATCTACGGCGCATTCGTGTTTGCTTCACTCATTCTATACGTCACTGGCTGCGAAAAGGTGTAACGATGTTTGATCTGATCTTCGGCGGAATCATCTCCGCCGCATTGCTTGTGTATCTGACATGGGCGCTGCTGCGCCCTGAAGACTTCTGAAGGTCCAAAAACATGACAATACAGGGTTTGCTCTACATCGGGCTGGTGTTTGCGCTGGTTCTGGGCTGCGCCTTCCCGCTGGGGCGCTATATGGCCGCGATTTTTGAAGGGCGCACGAAGTATCTTGCGCCCTTGGAGCGTGGGTTCTATCGGTTGGCGGGCGTCGACCCCAATCGCGCCATGCGGTGGCAGGACTATGCAGTCACGTTGTTGTTGCTCAGTGTGATCCACTTCTTCCTGCTCTACGCTATTTTGCGCCTGCAATATTTTCTACCATTTAACCCTCAGGGTATCGCGGGGATGTCGCCCCGGCTCGCTTTCAATACGGCAGCGAGTTTCGCGACCAACACCAACTGGCAAGCCTACGTTCCGGAAGCGCAAATTTCGAATGGCGCGCAGATGCTGGGCCTCGCGGTCCACATGTTCATATCGGCCGCCGCCGGTATCGCCGTTGCGGCTGCGGTCATGCGCGCCTTCACGGGCGGCGGTCTGAAGTCTCTCGGCAATTTTTATGTCGATTTGACTCGGATCAGCCTTTATCTCCTGCTTCCGATGACGATCATCGCTGGTGTCTTGCTCGTTATCGCTGGAACGCCTCAGCTATTTCCGAATGAACCGTTCGCAACGGCGCATACCTTGGACGCCGGGTCGCAGACGATCGCGATGGGGCCGGTGGCCTTTCAGGAAGCGATCAAGGAGTTCGGCACCAATGGCGGTGGCTGGTTCAACGCGAACTCTGCTCATCCGTTCGAAAATCCGAACGCTTGGACCAATCTGCTCGAAAACTGGCTGGACCTCGTGATCGGTTTCGGATTGCCGATCGCCTTCGGTTTCATGATCAAGGATAAGAAGCAGGGCCGCGCGTTGATGTACGCCATGGCGATCATCCTGGCGCTTGGCTGCGTTGGCACCTATGCAGCCGAAGCCTGCGGCAATCCGCTGCATATCGCCGCCGGTCTTTCCGCCAGCGACGGAAATATGGAGGGCAAGGAAGTCCGCTTCGGCATCCCGGCCTCGACGACCTTCAACGTCGCCGCGACGGGCACGTCGACCGGGGCGGTCGACAGCTTCACCGATAGCTATATGCCGCTGGCTGGGGCGATTCCGATTTTCTTGATGCAACTTGGCGAAGTCACGCCGGGCGGCGTGGGGTCTGGCTTCTACACGATCATCGTGTTCGCGCTGCTGTCCGTCTTCGTCGCGGGGCTGATGGTGGGGAGAACGCCTGAATATCTCGGCAAGAAGGTGCAGGCGAAAGAAATCAAGCTCGCCATGCTTGGCGTGTTGATCCTCACGGTCTTCATCCTGGCAGGAGCCGGCTTCTCGCTAATGACGAAATCGGGGCTAAATTCATTGGCGAATGCCGGGCCGCACGGGTTGAGCGAAATGCTCTACGCCTGGACATCCGCCACGGAGAATAACGGCAGCGCGATGGCTGGCGTATCGGCCGACACGCCGTTGCTTGATTTCGGCCTTGGCTCGGCCATGCTGTTCGGGCGCTACGCCTTCATGATCCCGATCCTGGCGATCGCCGGCTCGCTGGCCGCGAAACCGAAGCTACCGGCCAGCGCTGGAACGTTCCCGACTGACGGGCCGTTATTCATCGGCCTGCTGATCGGCGTGATCATCATCCTCGGCGGCCTGCAGTACCTGCCCGCGGATACGCTAGGGCCGCTCGCGGACCACTATCTGCTCTACGCCGGCAAGACCTTCTAAGGAAGAACCTATGACAACCGCAAATGCTGAAGTGATTTCGCTGTTTGACCGCGCGATCATCTCCCGAGCGTCGCTAGACGCCGTATTCAAACTCAACCCCGTGACGCTGGCCCGCAACCCAGTCATCTTCGTCACCGAAATTGTCGCCGTGATGACGACCGTGGTCGGCGTCGAGGACCTGGTCGATGGCAAGGGGGCGGCGTTTCCTTTTGTCATCGCGGCCTGGCTATGGCTGACTGTGCTGTTCGCGACATTCGCGGAGGCTGTGGCCGAGGGCCGCGGGCGGGCGCGTGCCGAGAGCATGAAGCGCGCCCGGTCCGATACGATGGCGAAGCTGATGTTCGATCCCCGAGACCGCACGAAACTGACGCCGACGGCAGCGCCCGATCTGCGCAAGGGTGACCTTGTTCTGGTTGAGGCGGGCGACATTATGCCGTCCGACGGCGAAATCATCGAAGGGGTCGCCAGCGTCAACGAAAGCGCGATCACCGGCGAATCCGCGCCGGTGGTGCGCGAAGCCGGCGGAGATCGATCGGCTGTCACAGGCGGAACGCAGGTGGTTTCCGACTGGCTCGTCGTGCGGATCACGGCTGATCCAGGGTCGACGTTTCTTGATCGCATGATCGCGCTGGTCGAGGGCGCAGAGCGGCGCAAGACGCCGAACGAGATCGCGCTCAACATTCTGCTTGCGGGACTGACGCTAATCTTCCTGCTCGCGGTGGTCACGCTGATTGGCTTTGGCAGCTACTCCGCCACGAATTTTTCGATCCCGGTCCTGGCCGCGCTGCTGGTCTGCCTAATCCCGACAACGATCGGCGGGTTGCTATCCGCCATCGGCATTGCCGGCATGGACAGGCTGGTGCGCTTCAACGTTGTTGCGACGTCAGGCCGCGCGGTCGAAGCCGCTGGCGACGTTGACGCCCTGCTGCTGGACAAGACCGGCACGATTACCTTTGGCAACCGCATGGCCTCCGGATTTTTTCCGGTGCCGGGGGTTGCTGAGCGGGATCTCGCGGAGGCGTCGGCGATTGCGAGCCTGGGAGACGAGACGCCGGAAGGCCGATCGATCGTTAGTCTGGCGCGCGACCGGTTCCAGATTTCGCCGGCGCTGCCGGCGGGGGCGGAGTTGGTGCCATTCAGCGCGAACACACGCATGTCGGGGCTTGATTTCGGCGGCAAATCTTACCGTAAGGGTGCCGTGGACTCGGTCCTCAAGAGCATTTCGGGCACGCCCGACGCGCTATTCAATGACGCCGTAACGCGCATCAGCCGCGCCGGATCCACGCCGCTGGCGGTGACCGCGAATGGGCGGCTGCTCGGCGTGATAGAGTTGAAGGACATCGTTAAGCCCGGCATTCGTGAGCGCTTCGCGAGCTTGCGGAAGATGGGCATCCGCACTGTGATGGTGACCGGCGATAACCGCGTCACCGCAGCGGCGATCGCGGCGGAGGCGGGCGTCGATGACTATATCGCCGAGGCGACGCCGCAGGATAAGCTCGACTATATTCGAAAAGTGCAGGCAGAAGGCCGTCTTGTCGCCATGTGCGGCGACGGCACGAACGACGCGCCGGCTTTGGCGCAGGCGGATGTCGGTGTGGCAATGCAGACCGGTACGCAGGCGGCGCGCGAGGCCGGCAACATGGTCGATCTCGACAGCGATCCGACCAAGCTGATCGAGATCGTTGAGATCGGCAAGCAATTGCTGATCACCCGCGGCGCGCTCACCACTTTCTCGATTGCCAACGATATCTCAAAATACTTCGCCATCCTACCAGCGATTTTTGTCGCCACGTATCCGCAGCTTGAAGTGCTGAACATCATGCAGCTGAAGACGCCGGAGAGCGCCATTCTGTCGGCGGTCATCTTCAACGCGCTGATCATCGTGGTGCTGGTGCCGCTCGCTTTGCGGGGCGTGAAGTTCCGGGCGATTGGCGCATCGGCGCTGCTGCGGCGCAACCTGCTGATCTACGGCCTGGGCGGCATCATCGCGCCGTTCGTCGGGATCAAGGCGATTGATATGTGCCTCTCCGTCTTCCACGTCTTTTCTTGAAGGACCGCTGCAATGTCCGTGACCCGCGAATATCCAATTCCTGTCTCGAAAGAGATCCCCTTGTCATTCGTCCGCGAATTGCGGCCGGCGATTTCGCTGGTCGTGCTGTTCACGATTTTCACCGGCTTCGTGTTCCCGGAAATTTTCACCGGCGCGATGCAACTGGCCTTCCCCTTTCAGGCCAATGGCAGCCTGATCGAAGCCAATGGCCAGGTGGTGGGCTCGGCGATCATCGGGCAGAATTTTACGTCGGCGAAGTATTTTGCCTCGCGCCCCTCGGCTCTCACCGGCACCGACTCGAAGGGGAACACGATCGCGACACCCTATGACGCCAGCGAGTCGGGCGCGTCCAACCTTGGGCCGGCGAGTGCGGCACTCCTGCAATCGGTGCAGCAGCGCATCGCCGCTTACCACAAGGCCTATGGGCCCGGCCCGGTGCCGGCGGATGCCGTGACCTCCTCGGGTTCGGGGCTCGATCCTGATATTTCGGTGGCCAATGCGCTTCGCCAGGCGCCCGCAATCGCGGCGGCGCGGAAGATCCCTGCTGCGGTGGTCGCCAACCTCGTCAACCAGATGACGCATCACGCGTTTCTGGGGATCGTCGGCACCGATCATGTAAACGTTCTGCAACTGAACCTTGCGTTGGACTCATCACCGGCCTCATAACTGCCATGCATGGCGGCTGAGAAACCGGACTATCGGCCTGACCCGGACGCGCTGCTCGCCAATCTTGAACGCGAGCAGCGCGGGCGTCTGAAAATTTTTCTCGGCGCCGCACCCGGCGTGGGCAAGACCTGGGAGATGCTGGTCGCCGCCAATCACAAGCGCGCGGCGGGGCTGGACGTCGTGGCCGGGCTGATCGAGACGCATGCGCGGGCGGGGACGATCGAAGAAATTGGCGACATGGAGATCCTGCCGCGCCGGCAGGTTCCGTATCGCGGCCAGGTGCTGGAGGAATTCGACCTGGACGCCGCCCTCTCCCGGCGCCCGGCGCTGTTGCTGATCGACGAGCTTGCCCACACCAACGCGCCCGGCCTGCGGCACGGCAAGCGTTGGCAGGATGTGCGGGAAATTCTGGATGCCGGCATCGATGTCTGGACAACGGTGAATGTCCAGCATCTTGAAAGCCTGAACGACCAAGTCGCACGGATTACCGGCGTGCGGGTGGCAGAGACGATTCCGGACACCGTGCTGGACATGGCCGATGAGATCGAGCTGATCGACCTGACGCCGGCGGAGCTGCGCAACCGGCTAGCGGACGGCAAGATTTACCGGCCGGATGTCGCCACTCGGGCCCTAGGCGGGTTTTTCCGCGAGGGTAATCTTGGCGCGCTGCGCGAAATGGCGTTGCGACGGGTGGCGCAGCGCGTCGACAAGGACGTTACAAGCTATATGCGGTCGCGGGCCATTCCTGGCCCTTGGCCGGCCAGCGAGCGGGTGCTGGCGCTGGTCGGGCCCGATCCCTCGGCCGATAACGTCGTCCGCCACGCGGCCCGATTGGCCGAGGCGCTGCGCGCCCCAATGATCGCGTTTCATGTCGAGGCGCCGGGCGATGACAGCCGCGTGCAATCGGCGCTCGACCTTGTCGTGCAGCTGGGCGGTACGGTTGAAACGACGACCAGCGCGGATACCACGACCGCGGTGCTGGATTATGCCGCAACCAACAACATCACGCATATCGTGGTCGGCCGCGGCCGGCGGCCTTGGTGGTGGCGGCTAGGCAGACGCAGCCTGGGCGAAGTGCTGACGCGCAAGGCAGTGGAGTTTACGCTGCACTTCGTGCCGGTTCCGGCAGCGCCGCTACCGCGCGTCAAGGCGCCACCCTTGAGCGTCCAGTGGGAGCCGGTCGTGGTGATCACCGCGCTGCTCGCCGCCGTGACCGGGGCCGGGTTGCTCCTGCGGAACTATGTTCCGCAGGAGGCGATGGGAATGATCTTCACCGCGGTGATCGTGGGCGCCGCCAGCCGGTATGGACGAACGGCGGGGTTCGCGACCTCGATCGGCGGCTTTCTCGTCTGGAATTTCTTTTTCTTGCCGCCGGTTTTCACATTTTCGGTTGCGGACCCGCGCGACGTCGTGGCGCTGGCGGTCTTCCTGATCGTTGGCATCATCACGGGCTCTTTGGCCGGGCGGGTGCGCGTGGAGGCGGCGACCGCCTCATCGCGAATCGAAGCGTTGCGCCGAATTTCTCTGTTCGGGCAAAGATTTTCACGCGCCGCCACGCAAAGCGAGGTGCTGCATGACGCTGCCGCCGAGGCCGCGGGGATGACGACGGCAGGTGTCGTGATGTTGGCGGCCAACAACGCCCTGAAGCCCGGGACCGCATCGCCCAAAGGCACTGAACTGGACGACGCGGCGTTTGCGGCGGCCGAATGGTCTTACCGAAACAATATAGAGACGGGAATCGGCACCGACACGCTGCCTTCCGTGCCGTGGCGCTTTCTGCCGTTGCGCGCGGATGGCGAGCCGATCGGCGTGCTGGGGGCAAAACCAGCGGCGGCACCGACCGAACCGCTGGAGCAGACGTTAAGCGCGCTTGCCGACCAAGCGGCGCAGGCCCTGGAGCGTGTGCGCCTGACGGTCACCGCCGCGCAGACCGTAGCGAAGGAAGATAGTCAGAAACTTCGGACAGCCCTGCTATCCTCGCTTTCGCATGATCTGCGCACGCCATTGACCGCCATAAGGGGGGCGGCCGAGACGCTGGCCACCGCCGGCATGGCGTTGGATGAGGCAACCCGCACCGATCTTTTGGCGAGCATCGCGCAGGACACGGAACGGATGACAAAATTTCTGTCCAACATCATGGAAATGGCGAGGGTGGAGACCGGCGAGATCAATGCCAGGCGGCAGGTCGTTCAGTTGGCGGAGATTGTCGAGGCGGCGATCGCCAGGGTGAGCGGCGCGACCTATGCCAGCGTCAACCTTGCCGATGACGCGAAACATGTGATGGCCGATCCGTCTTTGCTTGAGCAGATTTTCGTCAATATTCTGGAGAACGCGGTAAAATATGCGCCGGAGGGGAGCCGAATTTCCATCGCAGGCAAACGCAGCCTTGGCAACGTGGCCGTCTCGATTGCCGATGAAGGCGTTGGCATCGCGGCGGCCGATTTGCCGCATATCTTCGATAGCTTCTTTCGGGCGACGCGCGGCGACCGCGTGGCGCCGGGTACGGGCCTCGGCCTCGCGATTGCGAAAGCCTTTACCGAGGCCATGGGCGGTTCGATCCGTGCGCAGAGCCCGCGGCTTGATCTGCCGGCAGACGGCGCGCCCGGCACAGTAATCAGGGTGGAGATTCCCGCGGCATGAACGGCGCACTCGGTACGGTCCTTGTGGTGGATGATGAAGCGCAGATCCACAGATTTCTTAGTCCCGCTCTGGCGGCTTCTGGATATGCGACAATTCGTGCCGAGCGCGGCGACGAGGCGCTGCGGCTGGCGGCGGCGCGGGCGCCGGATGCGATCCTGCTCGATCTTGGTCTACCCGACATGGATGGTCATGAGGTGCTGGTGAAGCTACGGGAATTTACCGATGTTCCGATCATCATCCTCTCAGCGCGCGACCGCGAAGTGGAGAAGATCGCGGCGCTGGATGCGGGTGCGGACGACTATGTGGAGAAGCCGTTCGGGTTGGGCGAGTTGCTGGCGCGGATTCGCACCGCCTTGCGACATCGGCTGCGGCAGGACAATGCCGAGAAGCCGGTTGTGATCGGCGGCCTGACAATCGACCCAGTGCGGCACAAGGTCACGCTTGATAATGCGACGTTACCTTTGACTAAGCGCGAGCATGCCTTGCTGCTTTTGCTGGCGCGCAATCGGGGACGGGTGCTGACGCAGCGGCAGATCCTGACCGCGATCTGGGGACACGCGCATACCGAGGACGTGGCCTATTTGCGTGTTTATGTCGGCCAGTTGCGACGGAAACTTGGCGCTGAATTCGCATCGCTCATTATCACTGAGCCTGGAATTGGCTACCGACTGCAGGATTTTGAGGCGGATAACACGTAAACCTACACGTAAATAAAGGACCCTGGTTTTTGAAAGTGGGAGCACAGAACTTTTAGTCTATGGAAAGCGCTGTTTAAACGGCCATTGGACAATGAGGGCAAAAGTTTTTTGCTTTTTTCCAAAAAAGGATCGCTTTCTTACTTCGCTAAGAGCGCCACTGGCAGATGTTCAAACATTTGGCTCACCAGAATACGTTCATTCTCAACAGAACCCCCTCCTAGCACATCGCTCATACGGCCAGCCGGCAGGTTGATGAACGTATCTTGCCAGAACGATGATGGCAGCAGAGGCTTCCCTGCAACGCCTTTTGCGCTCAGGCGTGTTACCGCGGCGACAATGACCTGGCCGCGATGCTCGCGTGAAAAGGCAAGCACGTGAGCGGCAGCTGGCCCCTCCGCCTCCAGTTTTCGGTAATTGCCATCTGCGAATAATTCAGGATTTGCTTGCCGCGCGGCAAGCGCTTTGGCGATGATCGCCTGTTTGACGGCGCCGGTCTGCCACGCCATCAGAAGCTCGCCTGGCGGCACGGCAGCGGCAAGGGCAGTTTCCCTAGCGGCGTAGTCCACGGGACGCCGGTTGTCCGGATCGACCAAGCTCTGGTCCCAGAACTCGCAGCCCTGGTACATGTCCGGAACGCCTGGCGCGGTGAGGCGCAGCAGCGTCTGGGCGAGGCCGTTGATCGCGCCGGGCGGCCCAAGGCGTTCGGCAAAGGCAATAATTTCGGCGAGTACAGGCCTCGTGGGATCGAGTGCGTTGCGCAGAAAATCCTGGCTGGCTGACTCGTATTGCTCATTGGGCGCGGCCCATTCTGAGTGCAGCTTTGCCTCCCGCATGGACTTTTCGAACCAGCCAGCGAGCCGCTGGGCGAATGCTTCGATTCCCACGGCATCCTCAGCGGACAGACCGAGGGGCCAGGCCGCGACCATCATCTGATAGAGCATGATTTCGTCTGCAACCGACGGAGCATTGTCGCGGCGGATGATAGCGTTGAGCCGCATCCAACGATTGACGGCGGTTTCCCATTCCTGAGGGATTTCACTCAGAACCGCCAGTCTGGCGCGAGTGTCTTCGCCGCGCTTGTGGTCATGGGTCGCTGTGGCGAGCATGGCGCCTGGCAGGCGTCTCTGGCGCTCCGCGCTGGCCGCGTGGAACGCTGCCGGCGTGACGGAGAACTGGCTTGGATTTGAGCCGACCTCGTTGCGGGAAAGCAGCCGCCCGTAGCGGTAGAACGAGGTATCTTCGACGGATTTAGCGGCGACTGGCGCCGAGAGCTGCTGGAACCGTACCATGGCGCGCAGGCGTTCGTTGCGGCGTGGGCCTGGCGGAAGGCTGCGCGGAGTCTCATCCGCAAGCCAGCGCCTGACGACTTCGAGCACCTGCCGGTCTGCGGCGCGAAAGGTCCGTTTTGCGCCGGCGAGCGCCCGGTCCATGACCTGGTCATCGATGTCGGAGCGCCCTGCCCTGCCGGCATAGATCCGGTAGACCGGGAAATGCACGAGAATCTCTGTCAGCGCGCGACGGAGAGCAGTTAACGTATAATCCCGTGTGAGCAGGTCGCGCCGGGCGATGCGGTGCAAGGCAGCAGCGTTCGCGTTGAGCTCACTCGCCAGATTGTCGTTCAGTATCTGCCGGCGGGCCGCATGTTCTTCTGTTTCGAAATCGCCTGGGCGGCCGGTGAGGCTGGTCCACATCCAGGTTAGCGCCGCTTCGCCGTCCGGATCGTGCAGCACGCCGGCAACCTGGTCCATGAAGTCATAGCCCGTTGTACCGTCGGTAAGCCAGTCCGCCGGCAGACGCTCCCGCGGCGCGAGGATTTTCTCGATGACGATGTAGGGCGGACCCTGCGGCACGTCCGGCGGCCGGGCTTCGCCGGCGGCTTCCATCGAGCGCCGGAGTTTACGCGCGTAGAGGCGCGGGTCTGCCAACCCGTCGATGTGGTCGATTCGCACCCCGTCGATTAGCCCTTCCGCGTACAGGTCCAACACCTTGCGATGCGTGGCGTCGAAAACGCGCGGGAGTTCAATCCTGAGACCCGCGAGCGTGTTGATGTCAAAAAAACGCCGCCAATTGATCTCATCCGCCGCGGCCCGCCACCATGCAAGTCGATAATGCTGCCGCTCGAGAAGTTCGTGCAGCCGCCGCTTGCCTTCGTCGGTGGAGGCTGAGAACCGCTCGAGAACATTCGCGAGCGCGGTCTCGCCAGCTTGCGTTCCGATCGCGGCAACCAGCATGGCCTTGGCTTTGGCAGAGGATTCGTGGGCAGCTGCGCGGTTGCCGAGTTTGGACGCGTTCGCGAAGGCGTGAGAGACCTCGTTCAAGGCGGCGTCGTTGTGGAGGACCAAGGCCGCGCTGCGGACGGAGATCGGGAAATGATGCTCGTGATAGCCGAAGTATAATTGTCCGGTTGCTCGATTGCAATGCAGGACTAACTCACCGTTCGCCAACGCCTCGCCATAGGACGATCCGAGGAACGGCGCCAGCAGCTTGCCGTGGAGCGAGACATCGGGTGGATCCCAATCGATATCGAAAAACTCGGCATAGAGGCTAGACCTTCCCCATTCGAGGACATCGAGCCACCACGCGTTGTCCGCGCCGCCGACACCCATGTGGTTGGGCACGATGTCGACGACCAAACCCATTCCATGAGTTCGCAGAGTGGCAACCATTCGGCGCAAGGCCGGTTCGCCGCCCAGCTCCGGATTGACCTCGTTATGATCGACAATGTCGTAGCAATGCGTGGACCCTGGGCGGGCCTTCAGCAAGGGCGAGGCATAGACGTGGCTGATGCCCAGTTTCGCCAGGTACGGAATGATCGCAATAGCGTCATCCAGCGTGAACCCGTCAAAAAACTGCAGGCGCGCGGTCGATTGCGGCAGAGTCGTGATTTTCATTGAGCTTTGCGCGCATTTTTGAGAGCGGCAAGTCGGGCCGCGACATCAGGTCGGTCGAGCACCTGATCCACATTGAGCGGCAGGCGACGGCGCCAGTTTGGGTGTTCGTCGATGGTTCCTGGAAAATTCGGTTGCTCGGGTGAAGCTAGCGCGTCCTCGATCGGCAGCAGAGCAAGCATTGACGCAGTTGCGCCCAGGAACGCGCACGCCGCATCGGCCGCCGCAGCGCCGTCTTCCGGTGCGGGTATGTCTTGATCGGTCACGCCGGCATTATGAAATGCGTGCCAAAGCGCCGTGCGCTCCTGCTCACGGACTGCCATATCGTCACCGGCCATGCCAAGTTTGGTTCGCCAAGCGATATCCTGCCCGCGCCACCAGCCAGCCACGGTTGGCAGATCATGGGTGGATGTCATGGCGACAGCGGTTTTCGACCATGAGGATGGCGGGTTGAATATTGTGCCGGTCTTTTC
>Ga0209208_10004853_pt1 | contig 18899 bp, 18 predicted proteins | sample S1TSphfallax_3_FD_187694 | JGI IMG/M metagenome (GOLD analysis project Ga0209208, IMG submission 187694) | Host-associated microbial communities from peat moss isolated from Minnesota, USA - S1T2_Fd - Sphagnum fallax MG (SPAdes) (version 2) | ecosystem: Host-associated > Plants > Peat moss >... | reverse complement strand
ATGTTAGTCATCATTAAAAAAAAATGTTTTTTTGAGAAAAAATATAGGGCAATATGGAATTGTTTTTCTCATGTAAATTTGACTATTTTTGCTAATTTTGGGAAAATTTCACCATATTTTTTATATAAAAAAATTGGAATAGAAAAATAAAAATAATCCTCAGTGCCCACACAAATTACATAATGTCTTTAAAAATATTTACTGCCATCATTCCTACGGAAAGTTTGAGCACAAGATAATAATTACTATAGATTATTGGGTGGTTCTTTGATTTTGTTTCGGGTGGAGGGGGGTTTTTGAGAGTTGTTAATATAAAAAGAACCGCCGGTTCTGTTTTAAAAATCATTCTGAATAAAATAACCGTCAGTTCCAGGTTTTTCAAAGAACTTGGCGGGCTTCCAGCAACAAAGGGTCAAAGAACCGGTGGTTCAGTTCAGGTTCTTTAACCGGTTCTTTGACTACGTGAGAAAACCATGGTTCTGTCAAGGGCGTTTTCTTTTGATTTTGTTTTTAGTCATATAACCTTTGGTTCTGGCTTTTTGAAAATTGTTAAAATGAGAAATTCTTGTGCCTGGTTTTCAAAAATTATTAAAATTAGTAAATTATATATATATATTTTATAGAATTTAGATTTAAATTAATTTTATAATTTTATAATTCAAATCCAAAACAAAATAACCACTGGTTGAGGGTTTTTGAAAATAAATCAAAGAACCCATGGGTTTCAGAACTGACAGTCCAGGGTAGGTTCTCAGACCTGGTTTCGCATTTTTCTAACTTGGTAATTTTTATTGGGAAGAAATGAAAAAAATTGTGCAAATTCAAGAAAAAATGTAAAAAACAGAAAAAATTTGCCAAAAAATTGAAATCACAAATTTGAAAGAAAAATAAAAAATCCTAGTAATAAGAATTAAAAAATAAATTAAAAAATTGCAACTTGAAACATGATTCTAACTTCAAATTTATTTGAAAACTTTTAAGCTTAATATTTAAAATCACTATATAAGCCTTATCCAATTTTTTTTGAAAATTTTAAAATAAATATTAATGATGTAACTAATTTTTTTTTGGGTGGTGAATTTCCACAATCTTGCAAACATAAAAAGGGCGATCAACATCAACAAATGATTTTAAATTTCAAAACCAAAAAATTTCATTTGATTTTTTGAGACCTGCAATTGGTTCTGGGGCAAAGCCAATTCTTTGTGTCTTGAGTAGTGTTTTTTTTGTTTTTGGGGCCAAATGTTGTCATTTTTTGACCAAGAAAAAAAAGGGAAAATTTTGGAAAAAAATTGTCGTTCTAGAATAAATTTGACTAAAATTTCTGTTTTAGGGGGAAAATTTCTCCAAATATTTTATATCACACAATGTTTTTTTTTAATTAAAAAAACCCCTGCTTTGAGATCCGCCGGTGGAGGGCCCCATGTACCCGATAATTACCCGGCAGTTCTTTATGTGGAAAAAGACAGAGAAGAACCGCACTACACGGGAATATACTGCGCAGCATTTCCGAGATGGCGGAGTTGGGCTCGATAAATCTGACGTGCCGCAGCGGGATTCGTTGAGACATGGACAATCCAAGATAGAGTTATGCAAGAGCGAATAGAAAAACGACACGCGGAGGACGTGGACCTAATTTACTCTCTTACAACCTAGGAGTTTTTTTTTCATTCATTTCTTCTTCTTTTAGGTTTCATTTCTTTCCTGGTTCTTCTTTCAGCCCCTTCTTCGTTCTTTTCTTTCCGTTCCTTTCTCTTCTTTCCTTTCTTCTTCGTCTTCTTCGTCCTCTCCTTTGGTGCGCGCACATGCTGCTCGCGTGACGCAGCCGATCGCTCCGAACTCTCGACGCTCTGTCCCTCGAAATTGGCGTGCGATTGCAGTGCATGGCACAATTGGCGTGGAGGATGTGCGAGTGGGGAAGAGAGGGTTGCGTCGCGGGCTGAAAAGCACGGAACAAGAAGAAGAACAAAGACAAGAAGCAGAGCAAAAGCAAGAAGGTTGTTTTTTTTAGTTTTTTTTAGTTAGGGGTATGGAGTTTAGTGCATGAGGTCACGAAGGAGAAAGAGAGTGACGAGGAGGAGGGATAAAGGCGGAGAGTAGCCTAGAGGCGGGGCGAGAATAGGTGACCACCCGCAGTGATGGCGGCGGATATGGAAGCCTCTTGGGAGTCTGCTGATGGTGGTGCTGCTGAAGGAGGCCGTTCTATGATAGGCGGAGTTGGAGGAGAGTCGCTTCCTCCGCGGAAACGATTGTTGGCCGGATTGCGGCAGAATGGTTGGTTGTCTTCTTCGCCTCCCCCGTCTGTTTCCCCTGGGACTGAGGGTTTTCTCCTCCAAGGAGGAGGAGGAGTCGTCGTTGGCCACGGGGGTATTTCTCGTGATCATGATGATGGAGAGGGTAACAAGATTGTGGCAGAAGTTGGTGGTGGTGGTGGTGGTGGTGGGGGCGTTGTTGGTGCTGAGGAGCAAGAAGAAGAAGAAGAAGAGGTTTGCTGTGCCGGGTGTCATTGTGTGGAGAACAACAGCAGCAGTGGCGCTGTTGGAATGCGGAGAATCAAGCATGGGAATGTGTACTTACGGCTGTGCGAGTCTTGTGCCCTACTTTACAAGAAGAGAATGTTCTGCCCTCATTGCCTTGCTGTGTATCATGATTCCAGTTTGTTAGGGGATCCTGCCTTGTGGCTGTTGTGTTGTCGCTGCCAACGCTCTGTGCATGCAGAGTGTGCAAACAAACAGACCTCAGTGGTGGGGACAACGATTGATGCTTCCTCGTATATCTGCCCTGATTGTGTGAGCATGTCCAGCCATCACAAGGAGGGTTTGAATGGCCTATCAGACAGTAGAAACAAGGTGCGTTCTGGCGCTGCTGCCATTATGGGTGGAAATTTCAGCAGCACAGATACTGGGGTTTCTACTTCAGCAATTGTAGGTGCTGACTGTTCTAGCCCCTCCTTCAAGAAGCCTCGCATATCACGAGAGCGGCCTAAACTTGAGGATACAGATCGTGCAGATCCATCAAAGTTGGAGCGGGAGAGGATGGTGCAGGATGGAGGGGGAGTGGCAGGTAAACCTAAATCAAAGAACCTCATTCCTGTAAGGAAAATATCACCAGGTATGACTGTACCATTGTCTCCACATGACACCGCAGTAGCAGCTAAATCCGCCGCAGCACAGGCCATCAAGGTGGCTATGGCAGCCAAAGAAAATGCTGCTGCCAAGGCCAGTGCAGCAGTGAAGGCTGCAGCAGCAGCAAAAGAGGCTTTAGAAGCAGCTGCTCATGCAGCTAGGGCTGTGGCTCACGCCCGGGCTGATCTTCGGAGGAAGACTGCAAATTCAGAACCTAGATTGGCAGAAAGTTCCTCAAAGCTGCAGATTGTTCTACCCCCAGGGACCCAGAAAGAGAAGATGTTTGGCAGGACTGATGTGAAGGTGGAGAAAGAAGAGAAGCAAGTAGGGCATAGTATTGGAGCAACATCTTTGGATGATGAAGAGTTGGCCCGGCAATTGCACAGAGTCATCAACAGCTCTCCCCGAATTTCTTGTAGTCTCACTCCTCTGCCAAGGAAATCTTCACTCAAAAATGATACCCCATCCAGTGGGGTTAGCAACAGCAGCCCAGATGCAACTAGAACTTGGCCTCGACACAGTCAGACATCTCCAGCTGAGCCTCTGTCACAACCTAAGCCACAGCAGACAAGGCCTCGCTCAGTAACTCACAAGGACTTCAGACGATTTGGCCCAAGGGTTCCAAGGCATGAGGTGAAGAAGACTGATGAGATTGGTCAGAATGCAGGCCAGCAACCAGATGGTTTTGAGCATTCAAGTCCAGACCTTCCTTCTAACCCTAGCAATCCCCACGCTTCAGAGACAGTGCACACTGCAATGAAAACAGAAGCTCTGGAGGGAGTTGTAACATCTTCTCCAAGGGGAGATCCATTGACAACAGCAGCTGAAAATTCTGCAGAATTTCCATTTGATGCAATGGTGGAAGCTGAGGCTGGAGCTGCTCATCCCATTTCTGATCTCCATGACAGAAGACCTGATTTTCTCCAGGAGATTCTTGAGGCTGCTGTTCTTGCAGACTCTGCCATGTCCCTAGAGGAAGGAGCTGACACAAATGTTCATGAGGAGGCACATAGGTCAGAATGTGACGGAGGTTCAGGACAACAAGAAGCACATAATGCTTTCTCTCATTTGCTTGCAGAGGCAAATGAAGACAAATCTGGTGATGCTATAGTTTTAGATGAGGTGCCATCAGCTGCAGCACCACCTATTCCTGCAGGCAATTCTTCTGCAGCTTTACAAGATGTGCAAATGGTAGAAGCAAATATCCACCATTTTGAAGATTTTGGAGCAGCTGGAATGGTGGATGCAGAGGATGTGGACATGGCCTTGAAAGAATCAGGAGCAGCTGAGACAGGGGATGCAGATGATGTAGACATGGCTTTGAAGGATTTGGGAGCAGTTGAAGTTATGTGCAGAAATGATGCAGAACTGGTTTTGCAGGACCCTGCACCTGAAGTTGTGCGTGCAAATGATGCAGACAGTGCTAAAGATTCTGGAGTGGCTGAAGCTATGCTCACAGATCTGCCCTCTAGGGTTACACCTGTAGGAGTTTTAGATGCAGCTTCTCAGACTGTGGTCAGTGACCAGGAAGTGGTAGTGACGGAACCAGGCTTGGAGACTAACTCTGGGTGTGCAGAGGTTGTGGAGGAGGCAGGTTTGGAAGAAAATTTGACTGTGGATGGTAAGTATTTAAGGCCAGGCTGCAAGGAAACTCAAGATGTCACCTTTGAGGTTTCTGATTGTGGAGGAACTTCAGAAGCTAGTTCTGAGCATGTGCTTGTTAAGGAGGAGGATCCAATGCAAGTGGGCTTGGAGGAGACAACTGCAGATGGTGGAGATTCAAGGCCAGATTGCAAGCAAACTGAAAATCTGTCCTCTGTAGGTGGAACAGAACCTTGTAATCCACAAGAAACACTGTTGCACAATGATGCAGGGTCAAGTGGAAGCCTAGAACATGCAGCTGAAGCCCATGAAGAGACAGTTACAACCTGGCCACAGAACAAGCTGAAGGTGCTCCCCATTGCAAGTCAATCTTTAGGAACAGGAGCTAGTATGGCTCCCTTTTCATCTGCCACACAAATGCCCATGCAAACTCCTACTTTTGCAAGTGGACCAGGGGGATGACATTGGTGCCTCCATCAGGTCCAAGTCCTTTGGAACCCTAATCCTAAACCCCAAAATCCTTGAAACAGTTGCAGTTATGTACTGACTCACCTGAGCAATGGTTTTGTAATTGACTTTCTGCACTTGTGTTGTTTGAGTCTGGTTGTCCAGCTTCATGCTTGATCCTGGGTAAGTGTTGGGCTTGCTCCATTCCTATTTGCTCTTGGTTTGGTTTGTGTTCTAATTATGGTCACATGAAAACCATACTGATACATCTGAGTGTAAAGGTTTTAGGCTGCTTCCCCATGACTTTTGTGCAATTCTAAAGCCTGGCTATGCAACAACCAAAACCTTTCTGTTCAGTGCTCCCATTTGGAGTTGTTGCATTGTTCTTCTTGTGTTGCTCATGCTAAGACACGGGTGCCTGCTGGTTGATTCATCAGGTTGCAAATTACTAGAGATCTCATTCCTCTCTTCTAGAAGTGGAGTTGTGCTGAATAGTAGTAGCTCTAGGAAATCTGTAAGAGAGGCTTGCTGGGTTGTCATCATGCTCATGATATTGGTTTCACCAGGAGAAAACAGTTTTAAAAGGCCAGGAAGTGAGGGACGGAGAGGCAGTGCAGTCAGATGGGTTTTCAGAAATTTCAGCAGAGATGATGATCTGTGCTTTGATCACTGGTGAGTAAATGAGATGACAACATTGAGCAGACAAATGGTTGTTTGATAACATTAGGGTTTTTGTTTCTGTTGTCTTCTTGTGCATGGTAGAAGTTTGTTAACAGGATGGAATATCTGTTAGGTCCATGCTTGGCCAGGATAGAAAATCAGGAATATGTCTGGGAGTGATGGTGGCAACGACGATACACCTATGAGGGTTTTTACAGACTCCTGCTTCACAATGCAGCTGAACAAAAATTGGTGCAATTGTTGTGATCAGATGGATGTCTTGATTGATTTCGCACCCCACCTTATTGCAAGAGCACAGCTCTCTTCTTTTGAGATGTGTCTGATGCTCATAATGTCGAAGCATGATGCACAAGTTGTTCCTATTGGTGTGAATATGATGCACTGCAACTCTCAGTTTCTTGCACAATACACTCATCCAACCAATTTCAAGGAGAGCTTACATGATTCTTGTCACAATAATACGAGCAGTCTAAAAACATGGAAGAGATGAAGGAGAAGAAGGATGTGTAGAATGAATGATGATATATCAGAATCTGCACGTATGTGGAGTGTGTACCTCAATGCAAAAAAGCGGAAGCTCTGAATTGAAGGAAGAATCTGTGGAGTTGTAGAGCGGAAAAATCACCGCAAGTACTGACTGGCGTCCTTGCTAGCAACAGCGTTCTCTGCAATATCAGAAGCTAACCTCCGAAGTGCCGCGATGATGATGTCGCAGGCACCTCACAGCCTCTGTATTATGTGTGTCTGTCTCCATCTCTGTCTGTCTGTCTGTCTGTCTGCGCTTTTTTGTCACCTGACTCCTCTTGTTGCGCTTCCGGTCGTCGCTCTTTCTACAGATATCGGCAATCTGTTGCCTGACGAAAAGCCTCGGTTTTGCTTGGTTCTTCGAGCAGTAGTGATGATGATGTATTCTATGAGATGGCGTTGAAGGAGCACAGCAGAGGTGCGGAGATTATAAGTATCGTCGACATTCGTGGTGCTCTTCTCGCCGGCTTGCATCCGTGTGGATTGCGGCGCAGTTTTTCAGTTTTGTCTTTGAAAATTGAGCCAATTCTTTCTGGACTTTGCTTGACGACGGTGGCAGAGAGAAGATCTAGGCATGGAGCACGAACTTCCCTTGGCTCAACAGGTTGCTATTCCCAACGTAAGTGAATCGCTTTCTCCTCTTTCCAAAGAAGTAGATCCTGCAAACCAAAACAGATTCATTCCCTATTTCGGAGTCGTTTCCGATTTCGAAGTCGTAGATCATCGAGTCGAGATTCTTGCGATCTGTATGAGGAGGATTTCTTCCAACATGATGTTCTTGGTTTTGGCCATGGCTCTGGTAGTAAAGCTGACGAGGATCATTACAGGCAGCATGAATGTGTGTGTGTGTGTGTGTGTTTGATAACTGCAGCTTGTCGCTCACTACATGAGCCGCATCTGGAACCTCAATCCTCTTGTCAATGCTGTTGTGGAAGCTTGTGCACCAGAAGAAGAAGAAGCTGCTGAGCAAGATTCCTTCACAGAAGAACAAATCATCTCAAAAGCTTTCTTTGGCCTTCCTTTTCTTGTGAAAGGTATACCACCACCACCAACAATTGGAAACTCTTTTTCATTTGGGTTTTACTCAAAACAATTGGAAGATCCACCATGCAATATACTACTACGATGTACTTTGTGTTGTAGATCAAACCTACATAAGGGATTCTGTAGGATTTTGATATCGACAAGATAATTTAACATGTCAAGGTTCTTCTGGAAGCACTTTTTGTTCCTCTCAATGTCAGTATGAGCATTGATGATCTGTTGCAATTTGGTGATGGACAAGATGTTTGAAGGAACCTGACACCACATGGACTCAACATGGCTGAGACACTTTCCATTTTTGTTGGCTCTTATTGTACCTACCAGTGAAATTATTTGATTACCATCAGAAGGAATCTAAGCTTGTGATGAACCTTGTTTTTTGAAATGCTATTTGATGCAGATTCATTGGATGTGCTTGGCTTTCACACCACATGTGGTGCTTCGGTTTATGAACACAATGCTCCAGCAGATGGTGATTGTAAGCTTGTAGCTCTCCTCAAGAAGCTCAGAGCAATTCCGATCGGAAAGACAAACGTTCCATTTGTAAAAATATCTTGAACTGTAACCTGGTTCCTGCTTTGATGTTTGAAGGTGGTTCATGCCATGTTGTTGATGTGCTTGTTGGATCCAGGCCTGCAGGAAGATTTGTAGAAGAGGAATTAGGGTTTTGGATTAGATCTTTGTCATGACCAGTTGCCAGTCTTGAATGGACATGCAGTGAACATGGCACAGGTTGATTGGATAAGGTGTTCTGTTCTTTGCAGCTGTGCCAAGATATGCAGACATTCAATGAAGTTTATGGCACAACCTTCAACCCATATGATGCAAAGCTCTCATCAGGAGGCAGCTGTGGAGGTTGACAAAACTTTCTCTCAATACCCAACATTTCACCTAAATACAGGTGGCCTTCAGAAGAGGAAGTTGATTGCATTTCTCATCAGCTTGGTTTTTGCATTTGTGATAGTAGAAGAATTTCAAACACATGATGTTAGGTGCTGCAAGAATCATTTGATAGCTTGGTCGGAGGGTTCAATGAGAGTGTGGGTTGTGTCACCACAGGATCAGCAGCAGCTATAGCGCTGGGACTTGCTGCGTTTGCAATTGGAACTGATTGGAATGGGTCGCTCCGCATCCCTGTATGTGCCAATATCCTACTTTACAAGTCCACTTGTGTGCTGTTTGATATATTATCAGAAGATAAGTCAGGATTTTCTAAGTGTCCACTCCTTAATATACTGCTCACCATATATGAGTACTCACTTTGTGGCACATGGTGCCACTACTGTTAAAAGATATCCATAAAGTCATGAATTTGTCACTAAACTGAAAGAACAAATTGAAATGTGAGGCTATCCTAACTATCTCTCATGTCCTCACCCAATTGATGATTCTGTAATGTCCTTTGTTCCCACATTCTCAACTGCAGAATTGATTAGGGTCTGCTGAGATCCCAAGATGTTCAAAATTTCTTCAGTAAGTTGCCATGAATTTGTCACATACTAGTCAAAGAATATCAGGTACAGCCCTTTTTCACAAAGCTTCCTTGAAACACAAAGAAGTCTCGATGCTGGGCTGAGACCATGGAAGTTGGCAGTCCATGAGCTGATAGTGAAGATTAAGCAAGAAGTTATGGCTAGGTGGGAGCTGCTTTGTTGCTCCAGCAGTAGTTTAAGGTGATCTCACATGGGATTTTGGTTATTGTGATACTGGGGTATGCTTAAATTTTGAAGGCAGCTTTTTGTGGAGTGAGCTCATTGCGTGCATCAAGAGGAAGGCTCACAGTGGATGGAAGTGACCGAGTTCTCCCCCACATACCCCCCAATCCATGTCTTACAGGCGAAATCCTTGTCTCTGGGATTTTTACGGTACAATACCTGCCCAGACCCTTGAAGCTAGTGTTCTTGAGGTACCCAAGTTGGATGAAAACTGAGGTTCATGTTTTATGCAGAGGACTGTGGTGGATCTGAAATTCTTAATGAGCACTTTATTGCCATTTTTACCATCTGGGGAGTTTCAAGAGGATGAAGAGTCTTCATTTCTGGGTGGGGCTGTCAATGTTGGTGTCTGGACATCGTTCAATGGAGTTCCTTTGGATACAAGAATTAGAGACCATATGGAGGCAATTCCCTCAATGCTTGAAGCATCAAATGTTGCAGTAAATAATTCAAGACTGGTGGTGAGGGCAGAGTTAACAAATGGCCCTTCTTTGGACATGGCTCGCCTTCATAAAGCTTTGCAAGTAAGAATATTACTTGTAGCTGCATCTAGTGTTGCAAAGGAAGAACATTTTTTCTTAAGGATGAACTTCAATAGGATTTCACAACCTGATTGGAATTTCCTTGAATGCAGGTGTTCACCCACAATTGGGACGAGTTTGATGTAGAACTAAGCAGTGATAGGACAAAAAAGCTGGAAGCTGCATTGGCTGTGCAGTATGAAGGTGGAACAGAAGTAGATAGATTCCTCAAATTCTCTGGATATGCAGCAGTATTGACACCTGGTATGTGTATTTTACCATTATTTGACTCCAGTTTGTTGTATAAGTGGCTGCATGTTTTCAGTTCCAACACCTATTTACAGGTTTTCGGAATCTGGCCATATAACCTTAATTTGTAGGTTCAGCTTTATGAATTATCTGATCTCAAATTGCAGCCAAAGCTAAGGGGCAGGATCTAGTTATTGAGGTTTTCTGCAAAAGAGAGATGTAATATTGGTTGCAGGAATTACTCGTAGTGGAACTGTTGTTTGAGTTGTTGTATGACAGTGAGTGCTGTTTTGCCACATGAGCACAACTATGAGCATCGGCCATTGAAAGTCAATGGGGTGGATGTACCTTACTGGAGGGCACTCACAGGCTATGTGGCCCCATTCTCTGTAACTGGCAATCCAGTTGTAACCATGCCATTATGTGTCATTGATGGAAGGCCTTGTGGAATTCAGGTACTGCCAAAACTAAGAGACTCTTGTGTGCTCGCCTGCACAAGTGAAAGTATAAGAACTCAAACAATATGGTTTCATATCTGAAGTCTGGAACTTAAACCTGAATTTGATGGCTGTAATGTCAAATTTTCTGATTCATGTCTGAACCTCTTATCTTTGATGTTCAGGTTCTTACTGCAAATATCAGCACTCTCTTTACATTGCAACATCAAATGTTACAAACATGTGGCATATGTCAAAAAGACTCTAGGACAGATTGTAATTCTTGTTTGCTTGGTTTGTGGCAGGTGGTGGGAAGGAGGGGATGTGATCGTCATCTTTTGGACATATGTGCCTATCTAGAGCAGCAATTTGCCTACAAGGGACACCTACACATGAATTGATCATGAACTTGTAAGGTTCTATGTTTGATCTTATGTTTTATTTCCTTTGTGGCACAGAGGATTTGATCTTTGGTATTTTCAAAACTGGAAACCGTGTATGAGTTGAGTCAAGAGCTTCCAGTTATACAACCATTGAAGAGGGATTTACACAGTCCTTGACAAGATAGCAAACAAGTGATGTCATTTAGCTTTGAAATATTTAGATGGAAGTTTGCTATACTTGTATTGGAATGGTTTGATTGGGAATGCCCTTTCTGCAGATTAGGTACTGTTTTGTCTGGGGTCTTCTCCAGGTATTCAATGCCACTCTGCAACCCCATGAAAAATCATATGGATCTTTCAGTTTTCTGACATTGTCTTTTCCTGCAGCCTCTACACTCCCATCATCTGTTCTTGTCCTGCACCCACTGAAACTAGTGTTCCACTTAAATGTTGGGCACATCCCCATCAACCATGAATTCAACACCATATTGCATTTGTGTGTGAGCAATATCATCCTTGACTTTTGTGTCCACAGTAAATTTTGTTAAGGTGCACAATCCTACTTCCAAAGACCTCATTATCTACAGTAGGGGGTTCTTAAGAGAGAGAGAGCTCAGATGTAGGCATGTCTGGAAGAAAAGATGTAGGCAGTAGGCAACCCTAGCAACAAATCTATTGGTTTGCAAGAAGAGGAAGTCTAAACCATTTGCCAGCTGCATTCCAAGAAGCTTGTGAACTACTGAAATTGATTGCTGAAGATTTTAAGAGGGATTGAAGGTATAAACTCTGATAAGACATTTGGTGTTCCAACCTTTTGTTGTGTTCAGTCCATGTTATAGTTACTCTTAAGGTGTTTTCATGTTGGGTTAACATTCAGGCGTAATAGAATTATTTCCTTGTATGAGTTTATACTTCCTTTCACATTGGAACTGCAAAATTTACTAACCTGGAATCCCTTTTGTTGGAACAACTCTTTTGGATCCTTCATGTATTTACATGGATCATGTGTGCACACAAGATGTATTCATTACATAGCTCTCCAATAGTGTAGATAATGATGGTGACCAACAAAATGAAAGATGCCATCCTATTGATGAAAATTAACAATTCATTCTCATGGACTAGGTTTTTTCAATCTGATCACAATTGCACCATACATTTCTTGTAGAAAAAGACAAATGTCCTGATCCTCACAAAGAATGTTCTTGGGTCCAAAACACAACAAGCATAGCCCGAACAAATAGATGTTCGCAATATAAATATTATGTTAGGATTGTGAGATATACTTCTCATGGTTGGGTGTTCCAACCTAGGCCAAAAGTTTCTATCCCAACACAAAATATTGAAGTTTTGCCTGAGCATTTTAGCCTAAGGTTATAATATTCTTAAGAACCATGGCTTATGGTGTGAGCATTTTGGCATGTGGTTTAAGCATTCTGACTTACACTTGGCATCTTTCCATAAGATATGACCTATGATCCTAATTGGATTCCTGACCCTTTTGGTATTTTGTAATTGTCAGGCAAGACGCAAAGAGAGATGTCCCTTCACCCTAAGCTTCTTTAAGGTCAATTGCTTTTTCACATGGCGGCACATACAGCAGCATGATTCCTGTGGTCTTGCAAATAGTCTTCAAAATTCCTAATCATCTGGCAACATTTGTCCTGAGTGTGCGATGGCATCAAGTAATCGCCATTGATGTAAGACCCATCCATGTTGCAACACAAGACATCATATGGTCTAGCAAATAGTCTCTAAAGTTTCTAATGTTGTCACAAATCTGTCCCCAATGCCTATTACATGAGATACTGGCCATTTGTTGACCCCCAGGTTGATTACAATGATGTGGCAGAATCTTTTCCGAGTGCCAGTGAGATTGGATAGTGCCCATTTGTCAAACCTGACTGACTTTCAGTCCTTAAATGTGAAGTTAATGGCCTTCAATGGCGTTTTGCCCTTCAAGTGAAGGGCAAAACAATGGGCCACAGTGAACCAGCACCCATCAGTGCACCATAAAGGATGGATGATAAGTGGTCAGGAAACAGTTTTCTGTTTGGTTCCAGTTCCCTAACTTACCATGGTGATCGGCTCACTTGGTTTTTTTTTACTACCTACCTACTAACAACCCACAAGCAGGTAGTAAAAACAGCCCTTACTTATGTATAAACCATCTACTTAACCTAGTAGTTACCTATTTTCCTACCTATCCATCTATATATGAGCCCTATTTCTAACATAATTGGTTACCAAGGTGAAATCACATACTAACTCATTTGAGGTTCATCCACAACCGAGTAATAACAGGCATCCACTGGATGGTCACACTGGTGGGTGCTGGTTCACTGTGGCCAAAAAAAATGTGGAACTCTTCACATATGAAAGGCAACTTTTTTTTTTCCCCAAACTTTCAATGTGAAGGGCACATGTAGGATAAAAACTTTACATAGTTTGATTGCTTAAACAAAATGGCTATTAATTGAAATAAAGGCCCAATCCTCTACATTCCGGAATCTGTATCATTCTCACCTTTGATTAGTGCAAGGGAGGATTAGGCCACAATATGATCCTTGGTGTAATTGTTGATAAGCATTTTAGACGCTTGAAATTTTTTTTGTAACATTTGGAAAATGTCTCACTTATATTTAATTTCTCGATAGAAAGGGCTAAGAAGCTATGTGATTTTTCATGAAATTTTAGTACATTTTTCAGACAGTGTTTCTTTTTTCAAATTTGTGAAGGTGGTTGGTTGGCAATCATCAATCCATAAGAGGACTTAAGCCAATTCACATAAAACTGCCACAAAACTATACTGCCTAAACATGTGGCAAATTTTTCTTTTAAAAACACATTTTCTTGATTTTTTGAAGGAATTTTCATTTTAGAAAATTATGACACAGTATACCTTTTGCGTTTTGAGGTTAAAAGTTGTGAAAATTTTCCACCAAAAAAAAACAAAATCACTCATGAAACATCACTGGCTGCCACTGAGGGCTCGCCAAATAGTCTTCAATGTTCCTAATAATCTTGACAATTTTAATCCCCAATACTACCACCATGCACTTCGGATAATGGCCAGTGGTCAGACCTAGCTTTGCTTTGGGCAGCTCAACTAGGTCCTCCCAAAATGGCCACTAACTGATAATACCTTTAATCAAGCAGCTCATCATCTTGTAATGACTCTGCCTTGCCAGCAGTTCCAAACTTCGAGTAAATTCTTCCATTACTGGATCTAGAACTTCTCATTTAGATGCATGCACTTCTATGACTTGTGCCCATTCATAGTAAAGCACATATTGGATCAAGTTTGAGCCATAACTTTATGCACAAATCTGACATCAATGCATATTCTCTTCTCTATAAGCCAAGCTAAGAAACTCATCACAAGCAAGAATGCAAAAGTCTCTTCCCTATAGGCAGAGCCAATAAACTCGTCAAAAAAAAGTACGAAGGCCATGATTGGGAATATTGATGAGGGAACACACACATTCATTTCAAAACAATGAGAAATATCCCAATTTTGATCCTGGTCCTGGAAACCCTTGTTGAATTTTACTGTGAAAGAACAAACAAACAAAGATGGTCTCTTTCTTTTTGTCATAAATGCAAAAAGAGTTTCTATTTGAGGACATTCAGCTACTCCAGTCACTAAGGGTAAGGCTGTGTTAGCCAGGCGGTTGGGAGTTTCAAATCCCAACTGGACCCCTTCTCTCATTCATGCTCTGTGAGGACAGTAAACTACCCTGTCACCCTGGTGGCTAGGGTTTGAGGCTGTCGCCAGAGTTATCAATATACCCCCCCGCCCCAAAAAAAGAAGAGAGATTCTACTTGTGGGTAGGTACTAAGAGGAATCTGTTGGGGCAGAGGAAGTAAATTTTCTAGTCTGGCCAATTCCTATACCAACCAGCCCAAGCGGAAGCGAGTCCGCTAAGGCCTAGGGTAATGGCGTGGTTGACGAAAGGATTGGGATCCACAACGGCCAAAGCGATCAACAAATCGGCGATGTATGCAGTGATGGCCATCACGCTCATCACTCTTTGCAAGCGAATTTTGGAAATTTGTACCTTCACTTGCTTGATACGCTCTGTGACAGCGACTAGTGATACTCCAGCGTTGGAAGAAGAAGAAGAAATTACACTACTTCCTGCAAGCTTTGAACAGCTCTCCTCCTCTACCAACAGCTCTTCTAGTTCTTTTTTGCATTTCCACTCCGCCTCTAGTCCTCGTCTGATGACTATCAGCTCTGCCATTGTAAAGAAAATATAGCAAAAAGCTTCACCAAAGCAAGAAACGTAGCAGAGTCTGTTTGCAAGATGAGAGTCAAGTACGCCTACCCGGGCCAGCCAGACGAAATGGTCGAAGAACCAGTACACCATTTCGCCGCCATTCCCGAGAACCGCCAGCGTCTGCAGCTTCCAATCAGGGTAATAAGTGGTGGTGCGAAGGGCGTTGTACCCGGTGAGAAACCTTCCAGTGCGGAAAGCTTTCCTGCTCAATCCAGACGCTATCTCCAGTTTCTGGAATCGGTTAGCTAACGCGGGATGACTCTCTTGAAGATGGTAATGAGAAAGTTTACCGATGTACTGGAACGTCTTCACCAGCTTGTCGATGCCGTCACGCTTCGCTAGAAACGCTACTAGCTTGTCCAGAGCGTCCTTCTTCCGATCCATGCCGAGAAATCACTGCTACACCGCACAAGCTTGGATGATGCTCCTCAGCTTGCGGCCGACTCAAGATTTGCTCGTGATGACGTTCACAGACTTCCTGCAGGTCCGAGATCTCTCGACATGAAAGGCACTTGAATTTGGTCCAGAAGCTTGCCACAAGCGCGCGGGGGGTTTCACTGTTTCCGGATGCGTACTCTATTTCCATGGGTCATTCACGCAGTCGATTCTATTGCGCGTGAACATCAGTCTTCTTCTGGATCTCATTCACTGCTTTCAATAATAACATGAGAACTGAGCAGCGGATTCAGTGTGTAATCGAGACTCAGTAGCAGAAGTTCTCATGATGTGCACTCCATAAAAAAGGAAAAAACGAGGAAACTTGGCCATGATCTCAATTGAAACTCCAAAACAGAAACCAAAAAAAAAAAAGAATCGGAAATTATATCAGGAAGAGGTGCACACAGGTCGTACGAATTCGTCAACTTCAAAGACAACAATTGAGTTCCAGTCGATCGATCTCAAGAATTTTACGATCATGTGCAAAAAACCAAAGCAAACTGCTCAAATTTTCAAGATCGCTAGAGCAAATCGCACTTCAAGGATGCAAAAAATGACAAGAACGCTAGAGGAAACTGCACAAATTTTCAAGGTTGGAAAATATACAAGAAGGCATTCAAAACAAGATGGAACTCAAAAGGGCAACCAGACATCTTCGAATTAAGTACATGAAATTCGAGAAAGAGATGCTAAAATTGATCAACACTGGAAATCTCGACACAAGAATTTCTCACCTCACGGCTGAAAATGCGAAAATAGATCCAAAACAACATCCAGACATCTTCGAACAACCACCCGAACTACACATCTTTCGAATTAAGTACATGAAATTTTTGAAAAAGAGATGCTAAAACTAACACTGAAAAAAATCTCGACAAAAAAGAGTTTCTTACCTCCCGGCGGAAAATGCGAAATTAATGGATCCGCAACGACATGACATGATTTCTTCCAGGAGAAATCAAACAAAACATGAACCGCAGGTAAATAGCAGCTGCTTCGCAACAGCAGCAGCCAAAGAGGCTGAATCTGCTTTCGAAGATCGAATCCGGTTCGGAAATGCGTCGATTGATTTTGCAGCGAGAGCCAAGCACAGCGAGAGAGAGAGAGAGAGAGAGAGAGAGCGAGAGAGAGAGTGTGAGTGTGTCCTGTGCACCGCAATTGCTTTATCCAGAACAGCCGGAGCCATTTTGTCCCCTGGCTTTGGCCTCTCATTGACGTCCGCAAACTACCTGTCCCTCCTTCTTCATTTCACACCTCATTTGGAGGATGAGAAAGAAAGATTTTCACTGTCGTCATGACGTGAATGATGTCACATGATGTCATAATTTTTAAAAATGATTTTAAATTTTTTTTAAAAATATTGACGCCAGTTGACATGTGGCATGTCATTTAAAAAAATAATTTAAAAAATGTTTTGAAAATTCATTACAAGTCAAATATGTTGTCGTTTTGGCGTGATTTTTACGTTGTTGGGTTTTTTAAGAAAGAAAGGCTATGCCTATGAAAGTTTTGGAAACAAAAATTATAATATTATCCTCCCATTTTTGTCATTTTTTTTTCAATTTAAAGTATTGGATTCCTAAACCTTAAAATTATTTATTAGTTAATATTTTCTTGGTGTAATTAATTGATACCCAAATTTTTTATATTAGATATGTTGTTTAAATTAATTATATTATGTTGGGGGACCACCTTAGTGGTATTCTTAAATAATTAGAATATGATAATCATGAAATCATAATTTTAGCCTTGTAGTCATGCAAATGACTACAAATGGTTATACTTACTATTCATGGTCGAATTTGGTTAAACCTCCCTAGCAATACTTGTCAATAATTAAATCAAAATATATTCAAAATTGCTAAATTTTATTTTTTATTTTTTTTAAAAAAGGGAATATTCTTTTGAAATATTTTTCTTTTTCCTTACAAAATTTGTAAATGTTGAATTGAATTGAATTTTTTTTCATTTGGTAACAATGTTTATTTTAAATCTGAAATTCAATATTAAAAAGAATCGTGGGTAATATGTGGTTTTTTCTTTCTATGATTTACATTTTAAAAATGAATTATATTTATTGTTGTTGTGCAAATATTTAAAATTGAATTCTAGGTCTAGTTTTGGTTTTGAAGATTAAACCTAATGATTAAATTAACAATCAATTAAGAGTCCAACTATATGATGTGAAAATTCTTAGATTCTTTGTTATATTGCCCATAACAAACATAAAAAAACATTCAAGATTCAAACACAAAAAGAAACACATCCCCAAATATAAAAAAAACTAATTTCCATATAACGAAAAAAGAAAAACATTATTCAACCTTTGTACAACTAAGTAATGAAAATCAATGTTGGCATGAAGACTTATTGTTATTTGAAGATGATGAAAAGACACTCATAGTCAATACATCATGGTTAGGGTCCCAACACATGGATGTTGCAATGAAAATATTACATGAAACAAAATTACAACATAAAGGATATGAATCTCATCAATATTCACTATATTATGGAAGTAAAAAGTTTGAAAAAAAATGCCTCCAATATCTCCATATAAATATGAACCATTGGATTTTAGCATCTTTAAACCCGACAAACACACATACACCATGTATTTTGTATGATTCAAAAACTCATTATGATAAAATACTTTGTGAAAATACAACATTGAAGATAAGTAAATTGTTAAATATTGATCATTTGAACTACATTTATTGCATTTAAACTTCATGTAGAAAAACCAAAGTATGTGGTATTTCAAATGAAACAACACTTGAAAAATTGCTTGAATGCCAAATACATAACTCCTTTTCCTAAAATATGATATATTGAAAATATCTTCTATAAGATAATACATTGAAAACACTCTTCTCACCATAAAAAGGTAAGCTTTTAGTTTTTTCTTGCTTTAGTCGTCTTTTTTTGAAATTGCCCAATATTCTTTGTAGATTTTCACAATAATTTATTTATAGACTCATTTCTAGGAACCTTACCAAAGTCTTAAATCTCAAAAGCATTAACATTGTGTATTGTTTTTTTATCCTAAGCAAAAAACCCAATACAAAAAAAGGCTTGGGCAAAAAAAGATTTGGTGTTCTCTTCACAAAAACTACTTGCTTTTTTTAATAACATGTATAAAAAAAATAGGGGTCAAACAATTTTTTCATCCTTATACTATTGTTGTTTCTTTCCATGTTTTACTCACTAATTATGTGGTTAATTTTGCAGGCAAGTGCTTTAGAATACTTTTTGGTCAAGAGTTTTGCAACACCTATGTCGGTGGTGTTGCCTCCAATGTTGGGGTATTCATTTGAGTTTCTAGAGTGCAAAATGTTACAAGATGTAAAGCCAAACTCTTGAGGTTTGAACTCAAAAACTACAATAATGAAAAAATGTGAATAGAATGAATGGGGAATGCATAAATGGTTGTGCCTAGCAACATGGAG
>Ga0209208_10004852_pt1 | contig 18901 bp, 19 predicted proteins | sample S1TSphfallax_3_FD_187694 | JGI IMG/M metagenome (GOLD analysis project Ga0209208, IMG submission 187694) | Host-associated microbial communities from peat moss isolated from Minnesota, USA - S1T2_Fd - Sphagnum fallax MG (SPAdes) (version 2) | ecosystem: Host-associated > Plants > Peat moss >... | reverse complement strand
TATTCCTAAAACTAATTGTCATGACTTTTGGCTTAAACTAATACCCTTTGTTACGAACATGGGTACCTATTGGAGCCTTTATGAATGTTTAATGGTGTTATTTTTAGGAAATTGTTTTTGTAACCAATGTGGCCATCATCCATAGGGAGGTGTAGAAAAATTCACAATCGTTCATAGGAAGGCTTAGCCAAATCTAGCAATAAATTAAATATGAAATATAAAATCTTAATCATCCTTCTAAACTTTACTAAAAATAAAACATATAAAAATATAGTGATTTTTCTTGTTTTTGATGATTGAAAACGTCAAAATAACTTCATGTTTGAATTTTGAATTTGGTTTATTTCTTTTTTCCCTTGAAAACAAGTTTGGTGTGTACCACATATAGCTAACATATTTCCCCATTCTCATTCATAAACATGGAAAATTGGACAATATAAAACAAAAGATTATTTAAATGCCACCTTTTGGCTCAATCATGATTGCATGTGATTGGCCTACATAGTCCAAAATGAAGAAGAAGATTTGGACTTTCAAATTCCTAGGTTTTTAAGAAGATTTAATGCTAGAATCAAGTTTAAAGTTTTGTTATAATCCATGAGAATGGGTTTTGTTCCAAATTCCAATATTAATACACATTTTTTGATGGTGTTACAAATTTTCATAGAAAGGAATATAATACTTTGTATATTTATTTTTGTGTCACTAACAAAAATATTGAAATATTTCTCCAAGGCTATCAATAGTTTTGTAATTTATGAAATGGCATAGTGTTCTAACTTATTTTATTTAGGCATCAACAAGACACAATATGTATACTAGGGACAAGTTGGTCCCAAACAATTTGAAACTTTCAAAAAATGAATGCAAGAGAGACACACCTTCTATTTTGTTTTTTGCAACATTGCCCAAACACATGAAATCCTCTTTCTTAGTTGCATATTTTGACATTGTTTCAATAACTATAAGCATTAAGATTCAACAATAAGATGTGGGAATGAATAGTAGTCCACCTTCATCATTCAACAAGAAAAAGAAAAGTGGAGTAGAATAATGACTTGGACAACCAAAGCTCTGCAAAAAGATTAATTATATGCAAATCCAAACAAAATATTTGAACAAGTATGCAATGCCTAGTTGACAATATTTTAGAATAAATGAAAGTTATACAATCTAATTGTTTGGCAAAATCTTGAATTGTTAATAATCTATTTGTGAAAAGAATGTCCATATGATTTGATAATAGTTGTTATTGACTCCATTCAAGTAGTACCTAAACCCAAATATAATTAATAAGAATGCAAGGGGGTTGTTTATCATGAATACTATTGAAGTTGCATCAAGTATGATGAGGACAATCTACCATTACTTGCTTATTTAAATTATAGATTGATCATAAAAGATTATTGTTCATTTTCCTTCTACCATTTGAATAGTCTTTGCATGTGGCAAAAATGGTGGAACTACACCATGAGAGCTTTAACTTCATTAATAATTATTGGTTTTAACAACATTGATGAAATTGATCTCCATAGTGAATTGGGCATGCTATTTTTTCAAATAATGAGATAAAACCTTACAACTTTGGTACTAATTACTAATGTTGGGCATTTTTTATCATTTATGAAAAACCTTCAATTATAGTTATTTATGAACATTTAGGATGGATTTGGTTTCAATTCTAGTTTTGGAAATGAAACTTGGTTTTACTCTAGTTCCAAGTATCTTGGTTTGAAACCAATGGTTAACTGTTAATTAATTTCCAATTCCAAACGATTTTTCCATTAATTTGTTTCTTTCAAAAATTTAGGTTCTAGTTTTAATTTAGGTTCTATATTTAAGTTCAAGTTTTAATTCAACTTTTAAAACTAGCATTGGTTTTATTGGTTCCCATTTCAATTCCAAAAATCAAACTCAATTCTAATTTGGTTTTAAGTAATTATCATAGATGTCAATGCCATGGAGTTCATTTTTAATTTATTGCTAGATTTTTTCATATATTCATCCATGTACTTAACTTTTAGTTTAGTTTCAATTCATTTTTAGTTAACTTCTAGTTAAGTTTTAGTTCATTTCCACTTAGTTCATAGTTGATTTCCAACTATTCTTCATTCATTCTATTTAAATTTTAATTAAATCTAATTTAACTTTTCAATTAACTCCTAGTCAACTTTGAGTTAAATCCCAATTAATTCATGGTTAATTCAAAGTTATCTTTTAATTAATCCCATTTAAGTCCTAATTAACTCTAGTTAAATTCTAATTAACTCCAAGTTGATTTATAATTAAATCCGAATTAGCTTTCAGTTAAGTTTTAATTAAGTTTTTATTAACTTATAGTTGACTCTCAATTAGAAAGGTTTTCAAAAAGCTTCTTTACTCAATGCACACATAGAAGCCTTTTGGGCAACCCCATCCTTGGGTGGTACCATTAGGAACCATTGCAAGGAATTTTTTTGAACCTTTTTCGTTAAATGTTTTCATAACTATAAATTATTATTTTTCATGTTTATCAATTGCATGTTTTAATATATTGTTTGAATTTTATTTGGGAATTTTAAAATTAGATTTTTTTAAAAGTTTCATATTCTTAATTAAAATGGCCTTTTAATAAATTAATTTTAATTTAGGTTACGAGGTGATGTGAAAAACTTGTTACTCACCTTACCAAACCTTTCAACATTAAGTTAGACCATTACATAAGTTGTTTAGTGTGACAATAGGCTTTTTGAATGTCAACAAGAAAAGTGCCATGAATCCATGTTGACAACACAAAAGTGTTTTGCACCATTAACAACACAAAAGAATTTTCCACTTGCAATGCTAACCTAGCCTTGGCAACCTCACCAAAAGATGACCCCATGCAAATTGATCAAACAATATTTAAGCCCCTCATGGAGCAAAAGAAGCAACGCTATCATATAAACAATCTTTGATTATATTATGGGGAACCAAGTCACGTTATTCGTGAATGTCCAAAGAAGCGTGGACCACATGTAGCATGTGCCATCTTTGTTACCAATTCACAACCAAAGGAGTTGAAAAACCAACATGTTTAGTTTTAGTGGAGACCATGAGGCTAGACCTTGATGCATCATGTAATGAAAATGGTCTTAACCTATTTTTAAACCCAACACCATGTTTCTTGGTACCAATCATTGTCAAATGTAATAATCTTGTAATAATGGAAGCCCAAGCGCTTATAGATTTTGATGCATCAACATGTTTTATGGACAAGGAGCTAGTGTGACAATACAAGTTGGTTTTAGTGGAAAAGAACACACTAGTGCCAATTGAGGTCATTAATGGTTAGAACCTTTTATCAAGACCAATCATACATGAAACCAAGCCATCCAAATGTTGAGCCACATCCACATGAAATTCCTTCCCAATACCAAAAATTCAAGGATGTGTTTGAAAAAAAAATTGTGAACATTTTGTTCAAACATCGACCATACGACTACACCATTGATCTTGTGGAAAGAGTGCAACCTCCATTCAAAACCATCTATAATTTGCTGCAAGATGAACTTGTAGTGCTTCATGAATATACATAGATGAAAACCTCAAAATTCAACATTCAAAATCTCCAATTGGTGCTCGTATCTTTTTTTGTTAAAAAGAAAGATGGTTATTTGCGAATGTGTGTCAATTATTATGGATTGAATTGATTGACCATTAAGAATCGATATTCTATGTCCTTGATCTTAGGGTTGTTAGATTAACTTAATCATGCCGATGTGTACATCGAGATTGATTTACAAGGAACATACAACTTGGTGCACATTCGAGAAGGTGATGAATGGAAGATGGCTTTCATAATCCATTATGGCCATTTTGAATATGTTGTGATGTCGTTTAGCCTTACTAACGTGCTTGTTATTTTCCAACATCTAATGAATGATGTATTTCATGAGTACTTGGATGATTTTGTGGTTTGTTACATCAATGACATCTTCATTTTCTCAAAGAACAAGGAGGACTATGAACATCATGTAGGTTTAGTTTTGGAAAAACTTTGGGAGGTTGGATTTTATGCCAAATTGGAGAAGTGAAAATTCCATCAATTTGAAGTGGAATTCTTGGGTTATGTCATTTCTAGAAATGACATTCGCATGAATCCTCGTAAGGTTCAAACCATTGTTGATTGGGCTACTCTAGTTTCTATTTGGGATGTTTAATGTTTTCTTGGACATTTCCAACTTTATAATAGGCACCATGTTCTCACAACTTGGAAAATATAATCTTCTTCATCATGTCAGCCTTCATTCTTGTAAGTTTTTTTCTATGGAGATTAATTACAAAATTCATGATTAAAAACTTTTAGCCATTGTGGATGCCTTTGAATAATGGTGTCATTAGCTTGAAGAAGTTCAACATGAAAATCATTGTGTATTCAAACCACAAAAACTTACAATATTTCATGATAACTCATGTTTTGAATCAACACCAAGCTTGGTGGGCATTGTCCTTGTCTCGATTTCAACTTATCATCACATATTGCCTTGTGTGCCAACAAAGGAAACCTAATTTGTTGTTTCATTGCTCATACCTCATGCTTGAGGAGGGAAATGTAACCTACAAACAATAATGTGATGTCATTTTCAAGCTTAAACATCTTCGACTTTTAACATTATCGATAATTTTTTATGACATAACCCTTCTTTGTTAAATTCTTGAAGATTTGAAAAAAGACCTTCTTACTATTGGCATCCAAGGCCAATTAAATAGTCATCGTCAAATCCAAGAATTTTCCAATGACCATGTTAAGTTTGAATTTCAAGATGGTTTACTTTATCGTGATGGTATTTTGTATGTTTTTGATGGCCTTACATGATTTCAAGTTTTCAAGGCTAGGCATGATGTTTTGGATGCAAGCCATTTTGGATTCAACAAGACCATGAAGTTATTGTTTCGAGATTATTGGTGGCCATAGTTTTGGAAATATGTGAAAAAGTTTGTTGGATCTTGTGATGTTTGTGCTCGAGCAAAAAATCTTCATCATTGCCTTCATGTTTTTTTTCAACCATTACCGATCCCTACAACCCCATGGTCTTCAATTTCTATGGACTTCACCACAAACCTTCCACCTTCTAGTTCTTATGACTCTATCTTGGTGGTGGTGGATTGTTTAATGAAGACGGTTCATTTTATTTTGTGTATTGAAATAATTACTAGCAAAAGAACAACTAAGTTATTCCTTGATCATGTTTTTCAGTATCATGGTCTTTTTAAAGATATCATTTTTGATTATGGGCTTCAATTTACATCCAAGGTTTGGAAATGATTTTTTGAACTTCTAAGTGTGAAAATGAAATTGTCATCATCTTTCCACCCCTAAACAAATGGTCTAATATAACATGTCAATCAAGTCTTGGAGCAATATTTATGACGCATAACTAATTATTATCAAGATAATTGGTCAAAACTTTTGGGCATGGTAAAGTTTGCTTACCATAATACAATGCATTCATCAACCCAACAAACATTTTTTTTTGCAAATCATGGTTTGCACCCAAAGTTTGACATTCGAAATGTGCACAAAGTCGTGAATCCAATTACTAAGGATCAAACCATGTGGTTAGCAAATGTTCAAACTCAACTTGTATCTAACTTTAAAAAAATGTAAAGGTGATACAAGGAGAATGTTGATGAACATTGAAAAGAACAACCCATCTTTAGGTCGAGGACCAAGTGTGGCTTCGTTGATGACATATCAAGAGAACAAGGCCATTAGAGAAGTTGGATTATCAAAGGTTAAGTCCATTCCTCGTTGTGAAACCAATCAATGTCATGGTTTTTAAACTCAAGCTTCTACATTCTATGAAAGTCCATCTTGTGTTACATGTTTCTTTGCTGGAACCTTACCATGTGTCTACCATTCCAGGAAGAATCCATGATCCCCCTCCACCTATTCACAATGATGGTGAACATGAATATGAAGTGGAGGATATGTTAGATTCAAGGATTTCTAATCATCACTTCTAATATTCATTGGCATAGGTATGATGTGAAAGAACGCATTTGAGAAATCAAGAACCTATCAATGATATCCAATCAAACCTTAAGTCTATTATTCATGGAACTCATCATTAAAAGGGGAGGTGATGTCATGGATGCCAATGCCATGGAGTTCATTCATGTACCTAACTTTTAGTTTAGTTTTAGTTCACTTTTAATTAACTTCCAATTAAGTTTTAGTTCACTTCCATTTAATTCATAATTCACTTCCAGTTGGCTTTAGTTAAGTCATAGTTAATATCTAGTTAAATTCTAGTTAAATCTAAGTTAATTCCCAATTAGTTTTGAATTAAATCTAAGTTAAATCCCAATTAAGTTTTAATTAAGTCATAAATAACTCTAGTTAAGTCTCAATCAAGTCCAGTTAACTCCTAGTTGATTTCTAGTTAAATCTCAATTAAATTTTAATTAAGTTTTAATTAATTTATAGTTGAATCGTAGTTAAGAAGGTTCTCAAAAAGTTTATTTATTCGATGCACACATAAAAGCCTCTTTGGAAACTTCCTTGAGCTAGGGCCCCAAAAGGGTATAAATAAAAATGAAACTCTTCATTTCCTTTAGTCTATTCAACATTAATCTTAAGCACAATCTTGCACCACAACCTTGTCATTTTTTTTCATATTCATATTTGCATATGTTAACATAATAAAAATTCATTTTCACATTTTTTTTAGCATATCTCATGTTCTTGTTCTTAATTTTTGAATCACATAATCTTGTGTTGTTATGTATTTGAAAATTAGATTTAGACCTTTTCTTTAGCCTTTGTTCTTGTGAATCTTCATGTTTTTTATAATAATCATAATTTTGGAACTAAGTGTCTTAATAAGCCAAACTATATAATCGCCCAACATTATTAATTACATTTCATTTTCATGGAGAACATGCAAAGATGTTTTTTTTTTTTTTCATTTCTAAGATTAGATGGAGGTTTTATTTCTTGTAGTGAACATGTTTCAATAACTTTTTCCTACATTGCAATTGTGAAAGTTTATCTTTCAAAAGGTGTATTCAATCTATGAATAGTTCTAGTACCCATTTGAATCCAAGTCAATTATTGCCATCGAGTTTTATTTGACACATTGACTGGGCAACGATGTGATGCATTGTGAAGGCTTTGATTGATATTTTGTGAAAAAGAAAAAAATTTACAACAATTGTTAGAAATTAGATTATTGGTGGGTAATGTTAACAATACCTTTAAAATTTGTGATTCAAATTTGGGTGGCAACATAACATAATAGTAATAATAATAGTAATAATAACTTTATGAAATAAATTTTAATTTTAGGGGTGGGGGAACACAAATTGTGCATCAAAAAATAGAACCACATGATGCTCCAAAAATAGGGTTGAACAACATCCAAGACAAAGCTTGATAAGGGTGTTTAATCCCCCCTTCATTTTGGCTTGCAAGGATTGATGATTTAAAGCAATTGAGTGCAACATTATCTTTTATTTTTCTTCTTTCCCTAGCAAGATTTCAAAATATCTCCACCAATGTTAGATAGAACCTTCAACCACCTTAAATTATTAGTGCACCCTAAATTGAGGTCTTTAGTTCTAGGAATTTATGTTTACTAGTGGGTGCCCGTGACCTTTGGCCATTGTGAAGTCCCCCGGTTTCTTTAAACTTGGTACTACAACCCCTTAGGCAGACCTTCAGTAGTAAGTGAATTACCCTTGTTGTTGAGCCGGCTCTTTGATTTTTATTGTAACCTCTAGTTTTGGGTTTTTAAGTTTTTCTTCAACAAATGAAAGAACCTTAGGTTCTGGGTTTTTGAAAGTTTGTGACAAATCAAAGAACCTCAGGTTTTGAGTTTTTGAAAACTTGTGGCAAAATCAAAGAACCTTAGGTTCTGAGTTTTTGAGAATTTGTGACAATTCAAAGAACCTTTTCCTTTGAAAACTCTCAAAATGAATTATGCCTTTTGGTTTTGAGTTTTGAGGGGATGGAAGGTCAAAGAACCGAAGAAATTCCATCAAAGAACCGGCAAAGAACCGTTAGATCAGGGTAGGCTTGTTTGGGCTCAATTATATATATATAATTGATGGTTGGCGTGTGTCTCTCCGCCACCTGCGGGTCTTGCCACCAGGTAGAGGAAGCTCAGACTGTCGGTGGTGACGACATGATCGATGGCTGGCGTGTGTCTCTCCGCCACCACGACCCGTAGGCCGGTTCTGCCATAGAAAATGCAGAGGCCGGTTCTGCCATATAATGAAAAAGCAGAATTGTCACGTCACAGACAGACAACGCAATTAATATATAAGATAGTCAAATTGATTTTATCCAAGGGACAATCTAAAAATTGGCATCATCCTTAAGAAAGTATAACTAAATTTGGTTATTAAATATAAACCATGAATAATCCTTCTATATTGTGGGTACACAACTAAAAAATAAACGTAAAAATCTATTTATCTTAATCTTTTTTTTTTCTCACTTTTGGAGATTGAAAACCTTGAAATTCCAATTAATTGTTTTTCATATTTTAATATTTGAATTTCGTTTTTTGACATAATTTTGCCAATAAATTTAATGTAATTAGTATAAAAAACAATTGAAAGAACCACCATGTCACTACACAAGGATTGTTTTTCCAATTTTGTGATGTTGCTCAAGTGATGACCATCCATAAGTATTATTTAGCCAAATTTGAGAATATTCAAAATATGAAAATAGAAAATCTTAAGCAATTGAACATATGTTAGGCAATTGCAGTGATTTGTTTTGTAAAGAATTTTTTTTCTGGCATGGAAATTTTTAATTAAAAAAACAGGGAAATTGTGTCAGAATGTTATACTTTTCAAAAAAATTGTTTTGCAAAATGGCAAAAAAATCACCACCCCAGAAAATCAGTGTCCCGGATGGTTACCTAGAGAACAACTTGAACCCAACAGAAAACTGTTTATTGACCAGTTACCATCCATCCTTCATCACAAGGCAAAGTTTGAGACGGGGCTTTGTGATGCAACTGAACTGATGATCCATAATACAGTTTAGCCAAATTTGGCTATAAACAGGTCCATATGAAAGTTTCAAAAAAAGTTTGATTTTCCTTCACATTTCTGACTCAGCTTTTTTTTTTGTTTTGGGTGGCGAAATTTCGCATCTTTTATTTATTTACATAGTAAAATGAAAATAACATGATTTTTTTAAATTTTTAAAAGGTTATTTTCGCCACTTTTCGAAATAGAAAAGTTAAATAAGTCACAGTTAGAGCTAGGCAATTCCTAGGTCGCCACCTGTAACAAGACTTTTCTAAAAATGCTACAGCCCACCTAGGGCAGTCGCCATTAATGCCAATTAATGCTGGGGATCCTCGCAGTGGACTTGAGGAATATGAGAAAAAAAAAAACCTTGTTCTGGCTACGTGCTAGAACCCAATAGAGAAATATGGCGATATTTTTAAAATATATAAACTTGGCGACTTGAAAAGTAAAAATACACTTGAGTTTTAGCCATTTTAATTTTTTTAAAAATAGAAGCCAATTTAAAGAGGAGATTTAGTGCTTTACGGTTTAGAGAAGTGAAAGAGAAGAGATGAGAACAGGTTTAGGGTTTAAAGAAGAGAAGAGGTCTAGGGTTTAAAGAAGAGAAGAAGAAGAAGAGAAGAGAAAAGCTTCGGAGAAGAGAAGAGATGAGGTTTAGGGTTCAAGGAAGAGAAGAGAAAGAGAACGGAAGAGAACGGAAGAGGTTTAGGGTTTAGAGAAGAGAAGAGAGAAGAGCAAGAGAGAAGAGACCAGAAAGAGAGAAGAGATCATGGTCGTGATGGCGACTCTTCTGTCTTGCTGCTCCTCGTGTGCATGTGTAATGATGCCGGTGAGGCCTCCTGCTCCTGCATCTTCTTCTTCTTCTTCTGCTTCTTCGTCTTCTGCAGCCTCTTCTTCTAGTTGTCGTCCGTCTGTCGCATGCTGGAGGCAGCAGCAATCGTGGAGATATGGTGGTGTGGGGAGTGGACAGTTACGAAGAGGAGAGAGAAGAATGGATGAGGAGGATGATGATGGAGTGAGGCGGCTTGTTGTTGGTCGCGGGATGATGAGGAGAAGGGACATGAACCGTATGGTACATAGCGAGCGACGAGTAGGAGGAGTGGCTCGAGGGATGGCTCCTGATGAAGAGAAGATGACCAGGCGGTCGCCTCTTGATTTTCCCTTGGTAAGAATTTTTTTCCCCTCCGTTACCCTAGATCTTGTTTCCTTTGGAAGCTCGTTGTCCGAGAAAAAAGGGTTTTTGTTCGTCTCTTTGGTGGGAATTTGGCTTAAGAAAACAGGAGGATGATTAGGGCTGGGTTTTTTATTGCGGTTGCTGTTGCTACATGGTGCGCGTCTGAGGATGATTAGAGTTTTAGTTTTGTGGAAGAGGAATCATGTTTTGAGATGTGCCAGCTGAAAGAAGTTGGGGTTTTGGGAGTGTACTTAGGGTTGCAGAACCCTAAGTACATAATTGGATTTCTCTAGAGTTCCCTGCAAGCAAGGGAAGGGATAGGGAACTGGGTGTTTGATCCTTTTTTGTATTCCATTGGAAGAGTAAATGTCCCTTCTTGATGGAAAGATATTTCCAACTAGATATACTGTAGATACCATTCTAAGCTCCTGTATGACCTTGCGGCTTGGGACAGTACAACTCCCCTATTTGTTCTCCATTCATTGTTTGTCTGTGATATTCTGTTTATCTTTCTCTATTCAATGTCCAACCGTTTGGGTTGAGAAATTCACCCAGTAACCTAAGTGAGCTCTGTAGTTCTTTGTGTATTGGTCAAAGACCTTCTTGAATATCTTGTTTAATTATGTGTTCCTCTGGCTGGTAAATCAATGTTGGGTTGTAATGGACTATATGTGTGTTTTGCTATGGGTGGCCAGGAATGGGATCGACCCCGACCTGGGCGGAGACCTGACATCTTTCCTCAGTTCAGCCCTATGAAGACACCACTGCCACAGCCATTGCCAGCCGATCCTCCTGAAGAAGATGAGGAGGAGGATGACAAAAAGGAGGAGGAGGGGGAAGAGCCTGAGAAGGAGCCTGAGCAAGAAGAATAAATTTGAAACACATGTTTGCTAATGAATTTTGACAGAAATTGTTGGACCAGTATTTGATGCTGATATCTTTTGCAGCCAGTTATCCAGTATCTTGACATTAGGTAATCATCTTGGCAGGAAGATGATTCAGTTAGGCTTTGAGATGAGTGAAAAGTGGGAGGAAAAATAGAGCCTGCTTTGGCCATAGTGTTGTGAGTTTTAAAATCCGAAAGGAAGTCTGATCAAATGTAATTGATTGGGTACTATAAGTTTTCTCTATGTATTGTTTTGCACCGCAGCCACTGTCATGTTAATATTGAGTTGTGCTGGTGAGCAAAACATCCCTGGTAACCACCACCCATTGGAGACATCTTAAAGCAGGGGGTGTTGACCATCATCACCCTCAAAAGCTCCCTGAGTGAAATTATTGCCGTTTGAGCAGCCAGGAAAGGCTGACCACAGGCTTGCTCCAAAGCCTTGATCTTCTCTGATGGCTTTCTTGCAATCTGCACCCTGATGTGCATGTTGAATTTGATTGAGATGGCATGCTTTATCATATGCTGCTTGCACAGTGCGCCGGAACCTTGCATGGTGAGATTGAGATGTGGTTCCTTTGTTCCTCATGTATATGCCATCCTGGAAGTTTTCACCTGCTGTGATTCCAGATGCAGTGTCAATAGGTGGAACTGCTTGAAGTGGAGCTACTTGTTGGACGTCAATTTGTGGCAGGAACCTCACTGCTGTTGCACGTGTAGATGGTGTCATGCTGACAACACCTATAGTACCCTGAGGGTGAAACTGATGAGGTTCTTGTTGGATGTCCGGCTGACTTACAAATCTCACACCTCCTGAAGCTCTAGCTCTGTATATCCATCCCTCCATCATCAACGATGCACCCAAAAACAAATTGATCAAGGAAAGCTGTCAATGCTTTTTGGCAACAAAGATATGATATTTGTTATCAGGTATCTGAATCTGATTAACCAGATACAAGCAAAGTAGCTTGCAAAGCAGGAGATCAGCTGCACAAACCAATGCAAATCAAGCTGGAAAGTTTACCTTGTGATAGGTTGGAAAAACCTCATCTATTCACTCACCTTTTGGGGCCTGGTGGATTGAACATATCCTCATCAATTGTCGCACTCAGAGGAAGAGACTTGACATCTAAAACCTGCATGGTCCACCCAACCACAAAGCAACAGTTGATTGTTTCATGATTTTGCAAAGGTTGGTTGTTTGATGATGTTGTAAGAACATGAAGCAAATTTACTTGTCCCTGTCTAATGATGGTTGTGGTGTAGCTTGCATGATGGAATTTTACCTCATCATTCTCTGGCATGTTGTTGCAAAGGTTGCTCGATGAATCTGTTTGAAGAACATGAAGCAAATTGACTTGCTCCTCCTGATCATGGTTGGGGTAGCTGGGATGATGGTCTTTTACCTCATCATTCTCTGGCCTGTTGTTGTTGTGCACATGCACAAGGAGACAAAAACAAAGAGATGATCAAATTTGTCATTTTCTAGTCATTTGTAGTTTTAATAGTTACTATGCAACAATGGATCATAAGATTGCTTATCAAACAAAAAATCCAACAGTACTTAGGCACACATGTGAAAATTGCACCAACAGAGTGAGAAGAGAAGTTCGTTGCTGAGAGAGCTCTGGAAGCACCAGGGTAGACAAAATCTTAATACCTGTAGCAATTGGCATATTGATCTTTCAATGAGATATTGCATTGAGCTTCCAAGTGTAAGATTTGGCATTCCAAACTGTAACAGTTTCCATTGCACCCACCAAACAAAATACCTAATTTAGATCGGATTCAAATCAGTTTTTAGCAGATTAAACTTTCAAATGATCATTACCCATTGCAGAGATCCATTACCAATGTCAGATACATGCACCAGCAATCCGTTTGCAGAGAATAAATTTAAGCTGGAGAACAACATTGTCACCCCTATGCTTACATTTCAGTGTGACACTTTGGATCCACATCTGCAAATCTTTTGATCACATCTGCAACACTGTTGATGAACAAACCACAAAGCGAATCAAGGAGAATTTTTCTTTAATATGAGAACTGGAACAAACCACACAATCAAAGCCACAGTCTGCAGGTGTAAGAGAGATCAGTAAAACAAATTTTGATCAGGACCCAAGAACAAAATAGTTTATTCTTCTTCTGGTAACTCATAGAGTGCAGATATTCTTCTTCTTCTTGTGTACATATACATACTCTTACATCATACCTCGTATTGCAATAGTACAGAAGTTCTCCAGTCGGTGAGAATGCAATAATTGCAACATCAGTGTCACATAAGATTGACAGTTCACAAGCTTTCTTCAACACACCATTGCCTCTCTTTGCGAAAGTGGATCTCCGATTGTTTTCTTCCTGTAGCTTCTTCGTCTGTAGCTTTACCTTACCCATTTTGTTTTCTAAATTCTCTCTGAAGCTCAAAAAAAGCTTGTGAGGATCAGTACCCAAAACCCACTAAGGAAAAGAAAACACACACACGCACACTAGATAGCAACTAAACTTCCCATCATCAAGAGCCTGATTGAAGGTTTCAAAACTTTGTTTCCTCTTGGAATTGTTGGTGAAAATGAACTGCTTCATGGCTGATTCCTTCATCCTAGTTCCATGATATTTTTGCATGCGAACATTGGATCCCCCTTATTTGATCTAAATTCTGGATAATTGCATGAGACCAATGGGAGTTTTCTTGTTCTTTCTGTGGGTTCCTGGCAAGGGTGTGGTTACTTATCATCCATCCCCTTCTTAAGGAAGAAGACACTAAACCCTAAAACCCTCAACCCATCACATATAGGGTACCCCGGCCGGTAACCGAACACTTAGTGTCTCAGAGGTCTGCGAATTTCTGGAGAGTGCTCTTTTGAAGTTCATGCACGGAGAGGAATTGTAGCCCTACTATTTGCGCCCCCACAGAAAGTTGAATCGTTGAAAAAGATGAAGAAATGAGTCAGATGTGACCCTCCAAAGCAGGGGGGGTCAAATGGTGGAAACGAAAAGCCACCGAACACTTGGAAGACTATTACCGAACACCCAAAAAAGTCTTTGAAAGTCACTCTATTGACTTTATGGTTCAAAGATGTTTTGTAGATCATAAAGTTGCGCTCTTCTAGCACTTGAAATCACTTAATTTGAACAAGAATTGAGGAAGGTTATGAGCATCGAAAGCAAAAGGGGTAGAAGAGAAGAAAAGAGAAGAAAAAAGCATTTTATAACTTGGAAAAGCTTATTTTTCTTCTTGCTCTTCTATATATAATTACTCCTTGGCTTCTGCTGTTCAAAGACGAATTGGAGAGCTCAAGTTAGCGATCCCATAACGTTTTAAATCACTCAAAATGAAGAAGAGACGAGGAAGAAATTAATTAGGTGTTCGGTCGTAGGTGGTGCTCGGTCTTAGGAAAGGCTAGTCTAGTTCAGCTTTTCCATCAAATCATACACAGACAAACCCTAAACCCTAAATCGTAAACCCCGTTTAGACTTGGCAGGTTTTTTTAATAAGTCTAACTGGGGTGGGGCAGGTACCTGGTTTGGCAGGTTAGAATAGTTGGTTCCCAGTTCTGGTTAGTAAAATCCAAACCTGAACCAGGTCTAATTTTTGGAAAAATGGGTTCTTAGTTTTTTTTATAAAAAATCTAAACTGGAATGGGGATCCCAAATTTTTAAGAATTAGACACAGAATTGGAACCAGGATTTTTTTTTAAAAATTAAATTAAATTAATTTTTTTTATTTTTTGGGGAAAAAGGACTAATATTGGGGGCTAACCAGAGGCTAACTGGCAGTTAACCACTGGGTTTGGTCAGGTTTCCTGCGATCAAGGGTCTGATTTTTTAGAACCAAAACCAATACTGGAATTGGGATTTATTTATTTATTTATTGTTTTTTTTTGGAAGAACCTGGCGCAGAACCGGATTCCAAGTTTCATTTTTTTGTAAACTAGTATTGGAATTGGAATTGATCTAATTAAAATTTTTTAGACCTGGAATCGGAGGTTTTATTTTATTTATTTTCTTAAAAGTCAAGAACTGCCCAACACTAGTAATAGCAGAGTGTTTTGTATAGTTCTTGATTTCAAAAGGAAATTTTGATCTCAATTTTTAAAAATAAAATAAAATATGAAACATCTAGTTCGATTTTGAGACCAGTTCTTTGGATTTCTAAACTTTCAATTTTAATAATTTTCACAAAGAATTTAAAGCTTGTTCGATTGAAAACCAAGTCTGATTTCATTTTCATTAGGCTACACAGAATTTCCTAAACAAGTTTTCTCTTTACTTTAATATGAATTTGTTCACCTAGTGCACATAGTTCAAAATAGAGATTATATAATATATTATGTATAATCAATCAAATGCAATAACTTGTTTAAAATGTAAAGTAAGCTTTATATATATAATAATAATATTATTATTAATTATTATTTTTATCATTATCTATTGAGAGAACATGAGCCTCTTAAAAGCAAAGGCAACACCCCGAATCCAAGTTCTAATTCCATTCTGAACTCTTAGTTGAACCCAAATTGATTTTTAGACTCAACCAAAGAGAAGATCCTCTGTATATTATTTGATGTTTGATGGGTATGTGGAAGTGAGAGGATCTCTCCTCACATTTGTTCATGTATATTTGGAACTATGGCTTCTGTGGAATGGAGATATGTTAGTGTACACGTGATGATGAGTGCATCTGATGTTCACCCCTCTTGAATAACTAAGATAACAACCTGAAGAAGTCAAGAAGTGTTGACGAGCTTCCAAGTTGTGGGGTGGATGGTATTGAGAAGGATTGTTGGTTATTGTGACTAGAGAAATGGTTGTTGAATGTAGATTCAACATTATATGGAGATAAGGAAGTAGATTGCTTGCGTTTCATCTGTTTCATCTGCATAAGATGAAGATGTATTTGGACAACACATTCTAAAGCGGAATTTAACATCCAAGAAATGCCAGGGTCTTCTGTTTTCGAGAAGGACTCTTTACCATAGGGAAATGTATTTGGTTTTTTGGGAGGTATCTTCTTCCCTTTTGTTGGCAAGTATCTTCTGTTTTTTGGCCTTATAGATGATCAGCCTTTGGACTTTTGAAATACTCTTTATGTGTCGAAAAATTTGAGCAAGTCTTTACATTTTGGTAAGGCCCCTCGGTTGAGGATATTACCAAAAGTGGTCTTGCACTTGACTCCCACATCACACATGCCCTTCTTCCTTTTGCAATGCCCTCAACCTTGGGTCTTACCCCTAGTATGTATAACTAAGTCAATGGCAAAAATACAATAGGATAATGTTCATGTGTTTTCCTCATGTGAACACTTAGCCCCACCCCTCCATCATTTGCCACTTGCATCTTCTTGTTCCTTGTGTCCACTTTTCAAAAGTTCAAACACATTCATAAACATACAAAGCTCAGCATCAACTCTCCACTTGCATCTTACTTCCTTCGTTTATGATCTAACTCTTTTGGCTCCTCTCAATATCAACCTCTATGTCTTTGATTGTTCACACCATGAATTCAACTCTCCAAATTATACTTTCATGAATCGCACCAACAACTTATCATGCTTTTAGATCTTAAGCTCAATTGATCACCTTAAAACAATGTTTCCACACCATTCATCAAATGCACATCACCAACCTCTAACAATTAACAATAACTCCATAACCTATGAAATAGTAGTTTAACATAACCTAGAAGCATTATTATTATATATATAGAATAATATGACACATATGAGATCATATGTTGAAGTTATTTCAACAAAAAAATGTAATTTTCATTTTTTTTTCCAATTAAAATCCACTCTTAGCTTGCTTAAATAGTGTGTGCAACAAAAAGTTGAAAAGTTCAACCATGGAAAAAAAAAAGTTTGATCCCAAACCACATTATACATGTTGATGGAAACAATATAGTTGTGATGGGAACAATGTAACTTCCCATTTTAAGTATTTATTACAAAACATTAGTTTTGTGTAAGGGTTTATTTGTTGTTGAAACTCAATTTAGTATGAAAAAGGTTTCCATTTTTTTCTCATTTGGGAGTTTATCCCCAAGGCATGTCTTTGGAGCCTTATTTTTAGTGTTTTGATATTTGAGAATGTAGAGAAAATAAGAAGAAGAAGTGTGGTTGACAACACTCATAATTATAATATCTTTGTACTTGAACTTTAGTCATGTTTTAATATATAGCCCATGCTGTTGAATTTTATCACTATTCACACACTTCAAAAATTGAAAAATCAACAAAAGAAAATTACCAAGCTCAAAAGTTTATCACCTAAATTGTCCACTTTTCAAGACCATAACAACCTTCATGAGTACATAATCTTACACTTGGAAATTCCATTCATGAAATGGCCACCTATTAGTACCTAGTCTTAAGTTTAATTAACATCCTTTCTTATACTAGAATGCCCCCAACAAACTAGCTAACTTAGAAAGTTATTTTCACTCCACAACATTGGGTAATAATATTTCTTGTAGACAAATTGCTGTGGATACATGAAACAATGTAAAAGGCCAAATATGTCATTAAAAGTTCCATATGAACCAGTGTTGGTCAAGTATCACATTACTCACCAGAACCCAGTTGGATATTTGGTGAGTTCTTATTATTAGTTGCGTGAAAAGCCTAATTATTTATTTAGTTAATTATTTATTGATACATTTTCTTATTGTTATCAACTTAGAAATGAAAACCCCATTCAAAGAACTAATTTCTCATAGCCATAGCGCCTGGGCTAGTTTGGCACTAAATTATATTATTTTCAAAAATGTTGAATTCTCCCCCCAAAAAAAAAAAATCCCCTAAAAGAAACTAAAGAATCTGATAGAATATTTGGGAATATATTAATTATCAAAAATACAGAATCCTCAAAAATTAATTAATTATTTGACAAACATGTGTCCAAGGAACTACTACGGTATTCATTCGACTACGTATTATTCATTCTTAGGATATCATTTATATGCCAATTATGTTCCTATTTAAAGAGGTTGTTCTCAAACACACTTGTTGTGTGATGCTCTTCATGGGTGTACTACAACTGCCTTGGATAAGAAGGACAATTTTCACCTATCCTTTCAAACTAGAAACATGAATATGGATGGGACCCGAGGATAGTCATGCAAACATTATGTGTCCCAATCTATTGTTGATGATCATGTGTGCATGGTATGTATGTGTCCCCAGACGCATTTGCGCCACAATATGTTTTGCCAACCATTGGCCCTCATTTCTTTTTCTCTCGGTTTTGTGGTGCTTTCTTTTTATAAAGTTTGGCACAGCTTCATTCATTGGCCAACACTTGAAAAAACTAGAAATTTTTAATAAGAGAATGGATTCGCAAGATCACCCAATTCTTTTACATACTTGAACTTCCAACTTTTTCATAGTTTTTGCTTCTTTACCAAACTGTAGAAGAGCACCGGGCTTACATATGGTTTCTTAGTTCATCCAGAATAATATGTAAATGGGCTTCAATATTAATCCCTCATTGGCTCATGACAAAAAATTATTATAATTATAACTATAACTATAATTATAATTAGTTATTTATTATTTATTCTTTATCCTTACCACATCATTTTCACTATGACCCTATTGAAATAGCATTCCAAATTTATTAAAAGTGCCAAGAGTTGCTTGAAACATGCACCATAAACATGGGCATCAAACAAATAGATCTTCATTGGTCTAGTATAGGAAAGTAATTTCTCAATGCTAACCAAAATGATTTCCAATGTAACAATTGCATGCACTCCAATAACTTCAATAACTTAAACTTAATTTTACAACAAAGAAAAAAAAAAAAAAAAAACAAAAAAACAAAAAA